>PJTV01000009.1_pt1 | contig 52783 bp, 48 predicted proteins | sample 1512081 | NCBI WGS metagenome assembly PJTV01 (sample SAMN08177683, study PRJNA422409) | Soil metagenome, whole genome shotgun sequencing project. | isolation source: Soil enriched on wood chips: alkali lignin treatment | place: USA: Madison | collected 2015-01-15 | reverse complement strand
CGGGCGAGCGAATATTATCAGAGCGATGCTGATTTACGACGCTGGGTGGAAATGCACGAGGCGGCCGGCCAGTATCAGCAGGCTCTCTGGCTAAAAAACGAACTCGACCGCTGCGCCATGGCGCTGAGTGAAGACGAAAAGCAGGCGTTATCGGCGCTTTACGGCGAGGTGCTGCAGTGGGAAATTGATTTCCATCACGCGGCGTACGAGGAGTAGCCGCGAGGTGAATCACAGGGGGCGCCGGACGCGGCGTCTCCTGAATACGGGTTATATCTCGACGTTCTGCGTCTTGTTGACGAAACTTAACATTACCGTTAATGCCGATTCTTATTTCACATTTTTATCTTAATAAAGTCGGAGGGTTAATTTAGCTGCCTTCTGACTCTTTTGAGAGAAATAATGACGGTAGAGAGTTTATATTATTTTATTTGTAGTCTGTAGCTCGGGGCTCTCTTTTTTTCTTTTCTTCCCCCTGAAGTAAAAGCTATTTTCAGAAATAGATATAAATTATCCATCGTTACTCGACGGCGGCTCTCCCCCTACAATGGACTTTAATTGCCAGATATTTAACAAAAACCAGGCCAAGGAAAAGGGATGAAACGAAGCATTTATTCACAGAACAGTTTATTGCGCATCAGTCTGCTTTCCGCGCTAACGCTTACTGCCAGCTTCACCACTCACGCACAGGATAAACCTGTCGCGGGGGGTGTGCTGACGGTCGCTCTGGGCAGCGATACCCCGATTATTGACCCCTCTATTACCGCTTATTCCGTCACCGCTCTGGTTACGCGTAACGTGGTGGATTCTTTGGTCGGCCAGGCGGAAGATAACAGCTTTACACCATGGCTGGCGGAACGCTGGGAAATTAAAAACAATAACCGCGAATACACCTTCCATCTTCGCAAGGATGTGACTTTTAGTGATGGCACGAAACTGGATGCTGCGGCGGTAAAATATAACTTTGAACGCATACTCGATCCGAAAACCACCTCCAGTTACTCCAAATCGTTGTTGGGGCCGATTGACGCGATCACTACGCCAGATGAGTACACCGTGGTGATCCGCTATAAAACGCCTTTCGCACCGCTGCTGCAGGGGCTGAGCTTGCCGTATCTCGGTATTCAGTCACCGGCTTATCTGCAGAAAACGGCGAATACCAGCAATACCGTGGTCGGTTCCGGTCCCTTTATCCTCGAATCGTTTGTCAAAGGCAGCGGGAGTAAACTCAGCAAGCGCGCCGATTACAACTGGGGTCCGGGCTATGCCACCCATAAAGGCCCGGCATGGCTGGATAAGATCGAATTTAAGTACCTGCCGGAGTCAGCGGTACGTCTTGGCGCGCTGAATAGCGGGCAGGTACAGGTGATCGATGCCATTCCGCCGGTGAATTATGCGCAGGTAAAAAATAATCCAAAGCTGGATGTGATCACCAGGGAAAACCCTGGCGTTCCACGCGTCCTTTATTTGAATAGCGACACAGGGATCTTCAGCGACCTGAAAGTGCGGCAGGCCTTCCAGAGCGCCATCGATCGCACTACTGCCGTTAAAGCCGCGTTCTTTGGCATCCTGAAACCTGCCGACAATATTCTTGGACCCGCTACGCTGGATTACGATCCGGCCATTGCCAGCCAGTGGGGGTTTGATCTGCAAAAAGCCCGCCGTCTTCTGGATGAAGCCGGCTGGCAGCAAACCGATGGAGAAGGCTACCGGGTCAAGGAGGGTAAACGCCTTACTGTGCAATTTACCTATTCTTCAAACGATGTCGAAGCCGCTGACGTGACGCTGTTCCAGGCAATTCAATACCAGGTAAAACAAGCCGGTTTTGAACTGAAACTCGATCCGGTGGATTCAGGCATTCTCAGCAGCCGCACGGCGGCTAACCAGTACGACATTATCTCGAACTATTTTGTTCGCCCGGAGCCGGACATCCTGCGTACCGTTTTCCATTCCAATTATATTCCGCCGAAGGGGAACAACTTCAGCCGCGTTAAAGCGCTGGATAGCCAACTGGAAACCGCTGTCGGTGCCAGCGAAGCCGAGCGTAAACGCATCTACTATGCCATCCAGCACCAGATTATCGATCAGGCCTGGGCGGTGCCAATTTACATCCCGGCATATCAGTTAGGGAAAGCCAAACAGGTGCAGGGCATTAGCTGGGCCACGAACGCGAAGCCGAATTTCTATGATGTCTGGATCCAACGCTAAGCTGCTGGCAGCAGGCAAGCGCCTGCTGACCATTTTCGCCGTGCTGTGGGGTGCGGCAACGCTGACCTTTGTTGCGGTAAAACTGATCCCCGGCGATCCTGTGGCAATTCTGATAGGCAGCGCCAACAGCGTTGTGGATGATAGTTTTCGCGAGACACTGACCCGCCAGTTCGGCCTGGATAAGCCACTGTGGTGGCAATATTTGCGCTACTGTGGCGAGGCGCTGACGGGCAACCTTGGCGTGAGTTATCAGTATCGCCAGCCTGTTGTGCAGGTGATTAGCGCAGCGTTGAAAGAGACGGTGCCGCTGGCCGTCAGCGCCCTGGCGCTGGCACTGGTACTGGCGGTATTTAACGCATTACTGACAGCCGGACGTCATCCGCGTCTGCGGTCTCTGCTTGCCGGGTTGGAGCTGATGCTGCTTAGCACACCGGTGTACTGGATCGGCATCGTGTTGTTGAGCATTTTCAGTTTCAAACTGCAATGGTTTCCGGTGACCGGTAACGATGGCTGGATCGCCCTTGTGCTGCCGGTGGTGACGCTCAGCCTGCCGCTGGCTGCGACACTCAGCCAGGTGCTGCGTGATGGGCTGGAGGAGGCGCTTTCGCAGCCGTTCGCCATGACCGTGCGTACGCGTGGGGTGAGTGAAACTGCGCTGCGCTTACGGCATGCGTTGCGCCATGCCTTGCTGGCGGTGTCGACGCTGACGGGGACGCTGCTGGCCAGCGTATTAGGCGGCTCAATTCTGACCGAAACGGTATTTGGCCGGGCGGGACTGGGACAAATCACTCTCGGTGCGATTGAGAACCGCGACATGCCCCTGGTGCTGGGGGTGGTGATGTTCTCCGCGCTGTTGTTTGTGGTGATTAACCTGCTGATTGATACCCTTTATTTACTGATCGATCCCCGTCTACGTCTGCGAGGGCATGCTGATGAGTGATCTTTTACTGCGGGTGGCCCGCCGCGACGGGGGGCGCTATCGTAACCCGTGGCTGGCGCCGGGTACCAGCATTCCGTTGTTACTGGTGCTACTGCTCGTGGTGGCGGTGTTTTTTCCATCGCTATTCACGCCGTACACCCCCGAACAGATGGATTTCAGCGCGATTTTGCAGCCGCCGGACCTCAGACACTGGTTCGGTACTGACCAGTTGGGGCGTGATGTGTTTACCCGCGTGGTGTATGGCACCTCGCTGTCGCTGAGCATTGGGGTCGGCGCGACCCTGATTGCCAGCGCGGGCGGTATTGTGCTGGGGACACTGGCAGGTCTTGCGCCCAGGGCGGTACGGCAGTTACTCGTACGGCTACTGGACATTATGCTGGCGTTCCCCGATTTGCTGTTGGCGTTGCTGGCTATCACGGTGTTGGGGCGTGGGCCAGAGAATACCCTGCTGGCGGTCGGACTGGCCGGCATTGCTGGCTATGCCAGGCTGGTGCGCGCGCAAGTGTTGCAGGTCAGGTTATCGGGGTATGTGCAGCATGCGGTGGCGCTGGGTGAGCCGCCAATGGTGATTATTTTGCGCCATATTGTGCCCAATACGCTGCGCCCGCTGCTGGTACTGGCAACGGTGGGGATAGGCTATTCCATATTATCCGCCTCGGCCCTCAGTTTCCTTGGACTTGGGGTGACTCCGCCGACGGCGGAGTGGGGCGCATTGCTCTCTGAGGGACGTAATTTTCTCGATAGCGCCCCATGGGTCAGCCTGCTGCCCGCCAGCGTTGTCGCGCTGTCGGTGATTGCCATTACGCTGCTGGGCCGACGTGTTCAAACCCTTATTGCCAAAGGCGGGATCGCATGACTTCAGAGACCTTCCAGCAACCGCTGTTACAGGTGGCGCAACTGAGCGTCAGCTTCCCCTCGCCGCAGGGGCTGATTGAGGCGGTTAACGCCTTATCGTTTGACGTGCATGCCGGTGAAGTCCTGGCTTTGGTAGGCGAGTCCGGTTCGGGTAAATCCGTCACGGCCCGGACGCTAGTCGGGCTGGCGGGGGCAGGGGCGGCTGTTCGCGCCGAGTCCCTGATATTGCATGGGCACGATGGCCTGTCGCAGAATTTACTGGCGTGCGATGCCCGCCGTTGGCAGCAACTACGCGGGCGCGAAATTGGTTTTGTTTTGCAGGATGCACTGACCTCGCTTGACCCGCTGCGCCGGATTGGTCAGGAAGTCGCGGAGCCGTTGTTGACGCACCGCCTGGAACGGGGGGCGGCAGTTCGCGAACGCGTGGCGGAGCTGTTAACGCAAACCGGCATCCCCGATCCGCATAACCGGATGGCGCAGTACGCACATGAACTCTCCGGTGGCTTGCGCCAACGAGCGCTCATCGCGTCGGCGCTGGCGGCGGGGCCGCGATTACTCATTGCCGATGAACCTACTACCGCGCTGGACGCCACCGTACAAAAACAAGTTTTGAATGTATTCAGGGCCCTGGCGGATGCCGGGCATGGCGTGCTGCTGATCACCCATGATTTATCGGTGGTGGCGGATATTGCCGACCGTGTGGTGGTGATGCGGCAGGGCAAAGCAGTGGAGAGCGGCAAGGTGCGACAGGTGCTGCATGCCCCGCAACACCCTTATACCCGCCGTCTGCTGGCGGCCATTCCCTCTGCCGGTACGCGTGGGAAGTGGTTAACAGGAAACGATCCGCTGGGTCAAACGGTAGTGCGGGAGAACATCAGTACTGACAGCACCACACCCGTGCTGGCTGCCGATAACGTATCACTGGCGTATGTTCTGCCGGATGGCCGTCGCTTGCAGGCCGTCAATCAGGTGACGTTAGAGGTCGCGCAGGGCGAAACGCTGGGCATTGTGGGCGAATCCGGTAGCGGCAAGACCACGCTAGGCAAACTGGCGCTGGCGCTGCAGGCACCGCAACAGGGCGAGATCCTTCTCGCTGGGCAACCATGGAGCAGGCTGACAGAACGTCAGCGGCAGCCGTTGCGGGCGCGTATCCAGACGATTGTGCAGGATCCGCTGGGTTCATTTAATCCGCAATATAACGTGGCGCAATTGCTGCAACAGCCTCTGCGCCTGCATACGACGCTCACAGCCGCGGACCGGTTGTCACGTGCGCAGGCGTTGCTGGCGCTGGTTGGTTTAAGTCCCGATCTGCTGACGCGACGTCCGGCCACGCTTTCCGGTGGGCAGCGGCAACGTATCGCCATCGCCCAGGCCCTGGCCTGCGAGCCGGATATTCTGATTTGCGACGAGCCGGTGTCGGCGCTGGATGTCACCACCCAGGCGCAAGTGTTGGATTTGCTGGTAGCGCTGCAACGCCGTTTGCATCTGTCAATGCTGTTTATCTCTCATGATCTGGGCGTGGTGCAGCATATGAGTCATCGTATTGCAGTGATGAAAGACGGCGAGGTAGTCGAAAGCGGCAGTGTGGATCAAATTTTTCGGGCGCCACGCCACCCGTGGACTCGACAATTGTTATCAGCTGTTGGGCAGACGCCGTTGCGATATAACTGAGCAGTAAACGTTAAACACCGTTATCAGAAATGGGGTCAATGTTATTCAACGCTCTTATCATCTCCAGAGCCCATTCCAGGCGGTCTTGCGTGATAAAGGGCAGGGAAGAGGCACTGGCCCGGCGCTCGATAGAGCCATCCGTACGCAGTGCTCGTTCAGTGAAGTTTGCCTGTGTGAATTTCAGTTTAGTGACCTGTTGCGGGGGCGCCTGGCATACCCGATTTCACGAACGGCGGGCGGGTGAACCAGATAATGATAATCAGCGCCATAAAGCCCCAGCCGAGCACCCAGAAATAGTCGATTGTCGACATCATGTAGGCCTGCTGGGTAACCACCTGGTCAATCATCGCAAGATGCTGCTGCGTCGGGCCACCCATCTTATTTACGTAATCCATAGCCGCTGGGTTGTACTGTGTCACGCTCTCGGTCAGATTCGCGTGGTGGAAAACTTCACGTCGCTGCCAGATCCATGTGGTTAACGATGAGGCAAAGGAGCCGCCGAGTACGCGAAAGAACGTGGCCAGTCCTGAGCCTTCCGCCACTTCGTTACCGTGCAGATTCGACAGCACAATGGTGGTCAGCGGCATGAAGAAGAAGGCCACGCCAATCCCCATAAACATCTGCACGCTGGCGATGGTGCGGAAATCCACGTCAGTATTGAACTGCGCGCGCATCAGACAGGATGCCCCCATTGTCAGGAATGACACTGAGCATAAAATTCGCAAATCCACTTTGGTGGCGTAACGTCCGATGACCGGCGTCAGCACCAGTGGTAAGAAGCCCATCGGCGCAGCGGCGAGACCGGCCCAGATAGCCGTGTAGCCCATCTGGGTCTGCAACCACTGCGGCAGAATAATGTTGATGGCAAAGAACGCGGCATAGCCCAGCATCAGCGCCAACGTGCCGATGGCGAAGTTGCGGTCTTTGAACAGCCGCAGGTTCACAATCGGGTGACGTTCGTCCAGCTCCCATATCACAAAGCAAATCAGGCTGATCGCCGAGACAATAGACATCACGATAATGGGCGTAGAAGAGAACCAGTCTTCGTCGTTGCCCTTATCCAGCACCACCTGCAGCAGGCCCACGCCAAGCACCAACAGCGCGATGCCAATATAGTCGACAGGCGATGACTGCGTTGTTTCTTCACGCATGCGCAGCTGCGACCAGACCACGATGGAGGCGAAAATCCCAATCGGCACGTTGATGTAGAAGATCCACGGCCAGGAGTAGTTATCGGTAAGCCAGCCGCCGGTGATAGGCCCCACGATAGGCGCCACCACGGTCACCATCGACAGCAGCGCCAGCGCCATGCTGCGTTTCATCGGCGGGAAGATAACCAGCAACAGCGTCTGACACATCGGGAACATCGGCCCGGCGAAAAAGCCCTGCAGCGCACGGAAGATGATGAGCTCCGTCATGCTGTGGGCGAAGCCGCACAGAAATGACGTCAGGGTAAAGAACATCACCGAGGCGATAAACAACCGCAACTGCCCGAATCGGCGGGTAAACCAGCCTGTCAACGGTAGAGCAATAGCGTTACACACCGCAAAAGAGGTGATAACCCATGTCCCCTGATCGGCGCTAACGCCCAGGTTGCCGGAGATAGTCGGCAGCGCCACGTTGGCGATGGTGGAGTCCAGCACCTGCATAAAGGTCGCCAGCGACAGGGCAAGCGTCGCCAGGAACAGGCTGGGGGGCGTAAAGGCTGCCTTCGGCTCTGACATAGCTTCTCTCTTAGCGCTGGGCTACAGCGCTGGTGTTGTCATGAAGGATTTTCGCCACCAGTTTATCGGCTGCTTCCATTGGCGTTTCATACACATCGGTACGGAATCGCGGCTGTTCGACGGTTTTTTGTGGCAGAAGGTGACCACCCTGATTGCGGATATCCACCTCAGCGTTCATCGACAGACCCACACGCAGCGGATGCTTCTGCATGTCATGTGGATCAAGCGTGATGCGTACCGGCAGGCGTTGGACGATTTTGATCCAGTTGCCGCTGGCGTTCTGGGCTGGCAACAGTGAGAATGCGCTACCGGTACCAATGCCGAGACTTTCGATGGTGCCGTGATATTTCACGTTATCGCCATAGAGATCCGCATTCAGCTCTACTTTTTGCCCAATGCGCATGTCCTGCATTTGGCTCTCTTTAAAGTTGGCATCCACCCACACTTCATTCAGCGGCACGATGGCAAGCAGCGTGGTGCCGGAGGTGACACGCATCCCGAGCTGCACAGCACGTTTAGCGACGTAACCACTGACGGGCGCAACAATGGTGCTGCGGGAGTTATCGAGATAGCGTTGGCGCAGCGTCGCAACGGCGGTTTTGACTTCAGGATGGTTATCCACCACGGTGTCATCAACCATCGCCTGATTGGTTTTGAGCGCTTGCTCTGCAGCCAGTAAATCGCTTTGCGCGCTGGTCACGGCATCACGGTAGTGCGCCAGATCTTCCACCGCAATGGCGCCGGAACTGACAATTTTTTCCCGGCGCACGTAGTCACTTTTCGCTGTTTGCAGGGCTACTTTTTTGGCAGCAACTTGTGCACGGTAGTTGTCGGCGGTGCTGTAGAGGCCACGCACCTGACGCACTGTGCTGGCGAGATTGGCTTCAGCCTGCTGCAGGGCGATGGCGGTATCGCTTGGGTCCAGCAGAACCAGGGGCTGGCCTTTTTCGACATAATCGCCTTCATCCACGGTCACCTGAGTCACGGTACCGGTGATTTGCGGTGTCAGGGTGACCTGATTTCCGTTGACGTAAGCATCGTCGGTGCTCTCGTAATAGCGGGCGTAAAGCAGATACCAGGCCAGACAGCCTCCTGCCGCGAGGATCAGGATCAGTAATAAAATGGCGAAGTTTCTTGTACGCTTGCCTGGGCGCTTGTCAGAGGGAGGCGCGTTATTTTCCATAGACATAACCGGTGACCTTAATTAGCGATGGGGGGCCGTGAATTCATCGGGCAGCATTTTGATAAGAATATCTGCGAGCTGCCGGGATTCTTCGGGCGTCAGACGCGCCGTTAAGTCCGCGAGGATGGTATTCAGTGCTTCATTCTGAAACGTATTGCACAGCGTCTGACCTTTTGCCGTAAGGGCCAGGATCACCTGGCGCTTGTCGTGCGGATTCGGGCGGCGCTCGATCAGGTCGTTCTTCACCATACGTGCAACCATACGGCTCATTGCCCCGGTATCCATCTGCAGGCTCTTGCAGATTTCTGCCGGGCTGGTGTTACCTTTAAATATATTAATCAATACCTTAAATTGCGGTGCGGTAATGCCGCTGTCGGCAAAGTAATGGCCGATAAGCAGGTCCTTAAACTGGTTTGCCAGATGGAACAGCAAACCCAGATGCAGGTTTTTATGGGAAGAGTCGATTGGGGTATTCATGATAGCTGCCTGGTCAGTAATTAACATGATAATTACTGCCTGGTCACCAATTGTCAAATTAGGTCAACAGAAAGCACACATATTGACAAATGGAGGAGGGCGATAAGCGAATTACGATCACTCGAACCCGTGATGCCCGCAGACATCAATTTGGATGCGCTCTGTGGTACAGGCCCGACACAGGCGAGATTGATGTACGCGCGGCCGTAATTTGCCAGGGTTCCCTAAACCAGTCGGTGTCATCAGCTGGCGTACTGTCGGACCAAAATCAGCGTAATGTTCGCGGATAGTACGCAGTACACGTTCTCAGTTGCCGGTTGCCAGGCTGGCTACGCCGACGGCTAGCCATACCCAGCGGACCAGATTCACGGTAACGCGACAGAAGGCATCAGCACTGGCGGTTCGATATGCTCAGGCGCTGTGTGGCCATCAAGTGTAGTCAGACGCCGAACGATAACGTCCTAATAACTTTGATCGGTTAACTTTATCCAAAGCAAAAATCTCCGCCGCATGAGCCGTCATCAGAATCTATCGATGCTGAATCTACGAATAACTTATCCAGGAGAAAACCTTACAACTTAGCCACCACAATATTTGTCAAAGCTAAGTTCAGATGTCCGGGGCAGGGCAAAGTTCAAATGTCCGTCCTTTAATAGAACTCAACTAACAGTTACTGGCTGTTCTTTGAGGGAATGCTTAGGTATGAACCTCTTTCTTATGTTGGCATGAAACACAACAATTACAAACACATCAGCTTTGACTTCTTCTCGTTTTGGGCGGAGCCAACGCCGGTACAAGGGGGCTGCCTGGAAAACGGAAAATATCCTACGCCAAGCCTGTTTTTTACAGACTGCTACCCGACAAACCATATTTCGAGTAAAGGCCAGACCAAAACTGTCATAAGACTGGCCTCTATTTGCCCAAATTGTCAAAGGCGTTAGATTGATTTTACGTGTATTGAAAAAGATTTAGCTCGTTAATAATGCACTCAGGTTCTTCACTGAAAGGCATGTTGTTCAAATCTAAAACCCCATCATTTTTTTGAGGGTTATCTGCCTGCAAGTCCGTAAAGAGAGGCGTAAAATCCAGTTGCGCTTCGCCTCGCTCAGCGACCAGCTCAAACGTTTTATTTGTTGCTGCATCGTTACTCAACGCACTGACCAGAACCTGGGCGATTTGTTTTCTGGATATCACACCATCTTCCGGCGTTCCTGTATGGCGTCGATCCCCTTGGAGCATAACGATTCTGTGCTCATCATCATTGTTGTAATCAAACCAGCCGGGCCTGACGATGGTATAGGGATGACCACTTGCCCTGACCAGACGCTCGGCACGCCTTTTCCAGTCATGAACTTCGGTGCGTTGATTCCAGGTGCTGAGTCGTTCAGTCACGCCAATCGTGGTCATCAGGCTCAGACGAACAGGCGTATCCTTGAATAGGCGTAAAATATTACGCACGCCGCCGTAGTCTATCGCTCTGGCACCAATACGCCCCTGGCCATCGGAACCGAGCGTGAAGATGATGGCATCAATATCTTTCGGTAATTCGGTGAGGGTTTCAGGCAGTGACACATCGCCGAAAAAAACATCCGTTCCACGAGGAAGAAATTTTACTTTGCGCTTATTTCTGACCAGCGCCACGGGCTGATGGCCCATTTCAATAGCGGTATTCACGACATGAAGACCAATACTTCCTGTCGCGCCTGCAACCAGTATTTTCATGATAAACCTTCCGATAATTCGGACTTATTTTCGATACGCTCAGAATATCAATTATCATTATTGTCAGTAATAGGGCTAAAATGATTGTGTCTATGAATACCCTTCATGAGTGTGCGATGAAGGGAATACCTCCATAAGGAAATCGCCGATGCTCAAAGAAAACTTCAACGAACTGCAACTCTTTCTGGTGGTGGCAAGGGAGCGAAGTTTCACCAAAGCAGCGGGTAAACTGGGGGTTTCGCAGTCTGCACTCAGCCACGCGATAAAGGCCCTGGAGGAAAGGCTGAATATCCGCCTTCTGACCCGCACGACCAGAAGCGTGGCCCCTACAGAGGCTGGTGAGAGAATTATTGCCTGCCTTGAACCGCGTATCGCCGACCTTGAACAGGAGCTGGAGTCGCTGGTTCAACTGAACGGCACCGCCTCCGGCAATATCCGCTTATCTGCCGGGGAGCATGCCGCGCGAAGCCTGGTATGGCCGAAGCTAAAACCCTTCCTCAGGGAATACCCGGAAATTAATCTCGAACTGGTGGTGGATAACGGCTTCGTCAATATTGTTGAGGGGCGTTTTGATGCCGGGATCCGCCTGGGTGAAAGCGTGGATAAGGACATGATTGCGGTAAGAATTGGGCCGGACATGAGAATGGCCGTAGTGGGGGCTCCATCATATTTCGCGGAAAATCCAGCCCCTGAAACGCCACACGAGTTACAACATCACCGGTGTATCAATATGCGCCTGCCGACAGCCGGTGGACTTTACCACTGGGAATTTGAAAAGGATGGGAAACCGTTACGGGTCAGAGTGGAAGGGCAGGTCACGTTTAATCTGCAAGCGGAAAGGATTGATGCGGTGTTATCCGGTTTTGGCATCGCCTGTATACCTGAAGACAGGGTGCTGGATGATATAAAGTCAGGAGCGCTTATTCAGGTTCTGAAGGACTGGTGTCCGTCTTTCCCCGGATATTATCTTTACTACCCAAGCCGTAAGCAGCATCCGCCCGCTTTTGCGCTAATGATCGATGCACTTCGTTACCAGGAATAACGGGTCCGCTAATCTCAGCGGACCCATCCGGATATTAACGGCCCACGCGGGCCTGGTGCTCAGGGGAGTAACGTTCGCCGACGACTTTAATCGTTTCAAGCGCCTGGGTTATCTGCCGTGAGTCATCCTGCGAAAGAATGATGTCGGCAGCCCCCAGGTTTTCTTCCAGCCGGTGCATTTTCGTGGTACCAGGGATAGGAACAATCCACGGCTTTTGTGCCAGCAGCCATGCCAGCGCGATTTGTGCAGACGTCACACCTTTCTCTGCCGCCAGTTCACCCAGCAATGAGACCAGCTTTTCATTGGCTGCAATCGCCTGTTCGGCGAAGCGTGGCACACGACTGCGGAAATCATCCTGACCAAACGTCGTTCCCGACTTAATCGCTCCCGTCAGGAAGCCTTTGCCTAATGGACTGAATGGCACAAAACCGATACCCAGTTCCTCCAGCAACGGCAGGATCTCCTGCTCAGGTTCACGCCACCACATGGAGTACTCGCTTTGCAGGGCTGTGACGGGTTGTACCGCATGCGCACGACGAATGGTTTGCGCACCCGCTTCGGACAGACCGAAATGTTTGACTTTGCCTTCCGCTATCAGGTCTTTCACGGTTCCCGCAACCTCTTCAATCGGGACATCCGGGTCGACACGGTGCTGATACAGCAGATCAATGACATCCGTCTTCAGGCGGCGTAATGATCCTTCCACTGCTTCACGGATATGCTCAGGACGGCTGTTTAAAATCTGCTGCTTGTTGTCCGCACCGAAGGTAAAACCAAACTTGGTGGCGATGACCACACGGTCACGAAACGGTTTTAAGGCTTCACCGACCACCTCTTCATTGAGAAACGGGCCATACACTTCAGCGGTATCGAAGAAGGTGACACCACGTTCGACCGCTGCGCGAATGAGCCCGATAGCCTGACGGGTATCGGTCGCCGGGCCGTAGCCGTGGCTTAAACCCATGCAACCGAGCCCAAGTGCGGAGACTTCGAGTCCGGATTGACCCAGATAACGTTTTTGCATTGATGAATACCTCTTTTATCGTGACTTAAACATCAAGTTTGCGGCCAGTCAGCCATTCCACCATCGCCGGGTCACGGTGAGAGAAGAAAGCACTGGTTGTAGTGTCGAGCGCGGCAATTTGCAGCATATCTTCAGCGCTGAGTTCAAAATCGAGAATGTTGATGTTCTCTGCCATGCGTTCTTTACGCACCGATTTTGCCAGTGAAATGATGCCTCGCTGGAAGATCCAACGCAGTACGACCTGGCCCACGCTTTTGCCGTACTTCTGACCAATTACCGTTAGCACGGGATGCTGGAACAGACCATTTTTACCCTCAGCAAACGGCGCCCAGGCTTCCGGCTGAATACCCCGGCTTTGATTCCATGGAGCCGCATGCAACTGCTGATTGAAGGGGTTAACTTCAATCTGGTTCACCGCAGGAGCAACGTTGTTGAAGGCGATAAGGTCGGCCAGTCGATCAGGATGGAAGTTGCTGACGCCAATGGCGCGAATTTTGCCTGCCTGATGTAGTTCTTCCATGGCACGCCACGCCCCATGAACATCGCCGTAAGGCTGGTGAATCAGGTACAGGTCAACGTAATCAAGTTGCAGTCGATTCAGAGAGCGTTCGAACTGGGCTTTTGCACCTTCGTAATTAGTATCCTGTAGCCACAGTTTAGTGGTAACAAAGAATTCGTTACGGGCGATACCGGTCTGTTTCAGTGCGTTCCCGACCTGGGTTTCATTCTGGTAAGATGCGGCGGTATCGATCAGACGGTATCCCGTATCGATGGCATCAATCACGGCCCTTTCGCATTCGGCGGCATCCGTCATCTGGAAGACACCGAAGCCCAGCAGGGGCATTTCAATACCATTGTTCAGTTTTACAGTTTGCATGACGTTATCCTTTAGCTGTTGTGTAGGAGAAGCATAACGCAAAGTGATTTATTCGATTAGACGGGGTAATTAGCTAGGGTTTATTACATTTATTCATTAATTTACATTCTAGCGGTCTGCTTTATGCGCGAAGCAGACCGTCACATTCAACGCTTTTCCGCCAGGATTTGGCCACCTTATTTTTTATAAAGATGATGTTTGTATTGAGACTTCAATAATGAAGGCTCGCTATTATCTCGTCCTACTGTAGTTTTTTTCTTTAAGGAACTGACTGACCAAATCGGCGATCTGGACATTATCCAGGCCAGAGAACGGGAAGTGGGTATTACCTTTGATTCCTGGCTCAGGGAGGTGGGTAAGCGTTACATCCCCACCATGCTTGTTCACCACCACAAGCCATTGCCAGCTGTCCTGCGCGGGCATGGCGACAGGTTTATCCGGAATGTTATCGCCGTAAATAATCAGAATCGGGATTTTGGTCAGTACCATAAACTGCTCCATCGGAACAGGCCCACCCTTCAGCGCGTCGAATGCGCCTGTCATAGAGGCAGGGAATTCTTTCTCCGGGAAGACAAAACTGCTACCAGGTTCGAAAGCGACAATGGCTTTGACCTTGTTGTTTTTTTATCGCTGTGTCCCAGCCTGGTCCGTGCCCCTGAGAGTGGGTGAAGAGAATATAGGTATCGTTTCAGGCTTGACTTGTGGTTGCGGATATGGGCACGAATTATCAGATCATACAACAGTATGCCTTCCATCTAATGTAAGCAAAATTTAGTCATAAAGCTGTCGTTTAGCCTTAGCGTAAGATAATTTCCGTTTTCCAGGCGGCCCCGTACAAGAACAATAATTCCTAAAAATGGAATTCTGAAAACAAAAATAATTCATATACATGGAACAATAATGGTCGGATAATCCATTCCATTGAAAGACAATTGATTCTGAACAAAGCCATGATCTGACAGAACAAGAGTGATATTTGCAGGTAGCAAAGGGGAGTTGGCCAGTATTTACTTCCCGGAAAAACCTGATTGTTGAACTTGCTTTTGTTTAAGGTGGGAAGATATTCAGGAAAAGTAATAAAACTGTGGTTATTCATCGATGAAAATAACCATGCCGCAAATGAATAAAGACATAACTAAAATATCACGAATATTAAAGGAGCATACCATTATGAAAACAATATTACTGATCGCATTATTTATGGGGTTTGGTGCCGTAAATATGGCGATGGCCAGTCAGGAAATTAATCACTCTGAAGGAAAGGAAAAAATGGGCGTTATTTCTTTCAGTGATGCCTACACGATGGATGACCTGGTCAGTGGGTTAGCGCGTAAAGCTGACCTGAAAGGCGCTACTTCCTTTAAAGTATTGTCTGTTACGGGCAGTAATAAGGTACATGGTACGGCCGAAATTTATAAGTAATACACTGACAAAAATTGTTTCATGTTCTTATTCAATTAATGGTATTCAGGAATGCACTCCCGGGTACTGAGATAACTTATTAAGGCGATAAAATGCAGAATTTTACCTGGTATAACCCTACTACGCTGGATTTTGGTAAAGACAAAGAAAAGCAGATTGGTGGACATCTGGCAAAGCACGGCTCCCGCCATGTTTTATTATGCTACGGCAGCGATCGTATTAAACGTGACGGGTTATTTGCTACCGTGACGGCGTCGCTTGCAGAGCATGGTATTACCTTTGTGGAATGTGGCGGTATTGTCAGTAACCCGACGCTGAGCCGGGTCCGTGAAGGTATTGTGCTGGCGCGTGAGAATAATGTTGATGCCGTGCTGAGCGTGGGCGGTGGTTCCGTGCTGGACAGTGCAAAAGCGATTGCAGCCGGAGCCCGTTATAAGGGTGATGTCTGGGACCTGTTTGTCGGGAAGGGGAATATCGACAGCGCGCTGCCGGTCTTTGATATCCTGACGCTGGCCGCAACCGGTAGTGAAATGAATAGCGGGGCGGTTGTCACCAACGAAGAAACCGCTCAGAAGTACGCGATCCATTCTGTTCATCTGTTTCCGGTGGTGTCTGTCGTTAACCCTGACCTGATGAAAACCCTGAGCCGTGATTATCTGGTTTATTCCGCCGCCGATATCATTGCTCATGCAATAGAAGGTTATTTCACCGCATCGCACCAGCCGCATTTCCAGTCCCGGATGGTGGAAGCTATTGTGAACACGGTGCTGGAGAGCACGGAAAAATTGCTGAAAGATGCCTCCGATTATGACGCCCGCGCTGAGTTTGCCTGGGCAGCCACGCAGGCGCTGAGTGGTCTGCTTTACTCCGGAACCGGCGGATTCAGCTATCCTAACCATATGATTGAGCATGCGCTGTCTGCGCTGTTCAATGTGCCCCATGGAGCAGGACTGTCAGTGGTCATGCCTGCCTGGATGAAGTGGTACCAGTCGCGTAATCCGGAGCAATTTTCCCGCTTTGCCCGGGAGATTTTTGGTCTTGAATCGGCAGATCAGGGGATTGCTGCGCTGGAAGCCTGGTTTGATAAAATCGGTACGCCAACGCGTCTGTCTCAGCTGGAGATTAATGATGTCACGCCTGAACTTGTTGATGTTGTTCTGGAAAATGCAGGCTGGTTTGGCATCGGGGAAATTTATACCCGTGAAGCCATTGTCGACATTCTGAACCGGGCTAAATAGTTTTGCCGATTCACCATCAGAAAAAAACAGCGTATTTCTGTCTGTCGTAGCAGATACAGGAGAGCATGATGAAAGATGTGATTGTTGTTATTGGCAGTGGTTCTATTGCGCAGGCCATTGCGCGCCGTGTCAGCACCGGAAAACATATCTTATTAGCGGATATCAAACCGGAAATCGCCGAGGCGGTAGAGTATACCCTTTCTCGGGCGGGGTTTGAGGTGAGTACAACGGTGGTTGACGTCAGTTCCCGCCGCTCTGTTCAGGATCTGGTAAAGAAGGCCTGCGCTATCGGCGAGGTTAAAGGCGTGATCCATACCGCCGGTCTGTCACCTTCACAGGCGAAAGCGCAGGATATTCTTAAGGTCGATTTATACGGTACGGCGGTTCTTTTTGAAGAATTCGGTCAGGTCATTGCCCCGGGTGGTTCTGCGGTGGTGATTGGCTCCCAGTCCAGCCACCGTCTGGATACGGATGCCTTTACTCAGGCACAGGCTGACGCGCTGGCAACATTGCCTCCGGAAGCACTACTCGAGCTGCCGTTAGTTAAAGAGATTAATGACAGCCTGTACGCCTACCAGGTTTCCAAGCGCGGGAATGCACTGCGGGTAATGGCAGAAGCGGTGAAGTGGGGAAAACGCGGTGCCAGGATCAACTGCATCAGTGCAGGGATTGTGTACACGCCGCTGGCGTATGATGAACTGACCAGCGCTGAACGGGGTGCGTTCTATCAGAATATGCTGGCCAAATCACCGGCAGGACGTGGCGGTACACCAGATGAAATTGGCGCACTGGCGGCATTTCTGTTCGGGCCTGATGGTACCTATATTAGCGGCAGCGATATTCTCATCGATGGTGGTGCAACAGCATCGTATAAATATGGTGAGTTAAAACCGTCCATCAATTCGGAGCAATCATGAACGAACAATTCGATGGTAACAGCGTTTTCCCGCGTGGAGATAAGAACGAAGCCTATGCACAATTCTTTACCGGTACCAGCTACCTGACCCGCCTTTCCAGTGAAGGTGTTGCAATAGGTAACGTAGTGTTTGAACCGGGCTGCCGTAACTTCTGGCACGTTCACCATGAAGGCGGGCAAATCCTGCTGGTGACAGGCGGTCGTGGCTGGTATCAGGCGTGGGGTGAAGCAGCTCGCGAGCTGAAAACCGGGGACGTGGTGAATATTCCGGCCGGGGTTAAACACTGGCACGGCGCAGCGCATGACAGCTGGTTTGCCCACATAGCAGTGGCCATTCCGGCTGAGGGGGCCACGACTGAGTGGCTGGAAGCAGTCACTGACGAATCGTACCGTCAGCTACCGTAAGGACGGTATTGCGCATTGTTAAGATGGCCCGGTAAGCGTGATGCTTACCGGGCCATTTTCGTGAGTTTCTGCGGCGTAATAAACGAAATACGCAGTTCCTGTATGTTTGCTTGTCTGAATTATTCCTTATAATGGAATTCTTAAAACAAAATAAAGACACATACAGGAATAAAGTGTCTCCCTATACTGGAGCCACTTTCTGAAAACAGGTGGCTTTATGAAAAACGTTCTTATCCTTGGTGCAGCAGGTTCGTTGGCCCGCGTGGCAACGCAGTATTTACTCGATAACAGTGATGCCAGGCTGACGCTTTACCTGCGCAGGTCGGGCCGTCTGACTGCCCGTCAGGATGCCCGCGTAACAATAGTGGAAGGTGATGTCATGGATCAAGCCTCATTACGTGAAGCGATGCGCGGGCAGGATATCGTGTATGCAAATCTGGCCGGTAACATGCGTGCCCAGGCGCAAAGCATTATCGCCGCCATGCATGCGACCGGTGTGAGTCGGTTGATATTTGTCACTTCAATGGGTATTTACAGTGAAGTGCCCGGTGAGCGTTATCGCAACATACTGGATCCTTATCGTGATTCAGCAGCAGAAATTGAAGCTTCTGACCTTGATTACACGCTGCTGCGCCCCGGGTGGTTTACCAATGGTGATGAAGTGGACTATCAACTGACGCAAAAAGGGGAGCCGTTCAAAGGCTACCACGTTTCCCGCGTCAGTATCGCTGACCTGATTTGCCGCCTGATTGCCACGCCCGAACGGCATATTCGGGAAAGTCTCGGCATTGCCCGCGTGTAATGACTTAATGTTTAAACTGCTCATGCAGGATCTGCGTCAGCAAATCGAATACCAGCCTGACCCGGCCAGGCAGTTGCGGCTGATGGGGGCGGAAAATATAAAGCTGCCACGGCTGATAATTCAGTTCCGGCAGTAGATTCACCAGTTCGCCGCGTTGCAGGAATGGCCGTATGGTGATATCCGCCAGTTGGCTGACAGTTCTGCCCGCCAGCGCAGCGGCCAGTTCGCTGTCGATGTCGTAGGCAACAAACGCGGGACTGGCGGGAAAGAAGCTGTTGCCGCTGGCAAACTGCCACGGCCAGATGCGTCCGGAGTTGCTGTTGCTTAAGGCGCTGAGCGGGTAGTTCAGTTGCAAATCTTTAATGTCTTCGGGGGCACCATGTCGGGCAACCAGTGAAGGTGCAGCCACGATATTGACGCCGACGGGGCGGATCGTTTTCACGATATACCGGTTGTCCGGTACCGTGCCGATGCGAATACCGATATCAATCTGCTCATCTATAATATTGAGATGTCGCCCGGTATTATGCCATTCAAGGGCAATTTCAGGATGGTCTGTAAGCCTGTGCAGTAACTGGCAGATGATATCGCGGTTTTCAAACAGCGGGGGCAGGGTGATACGCACTTTACCCGCCATGTCATGGGGATTCCTGTTTTTACCGATGGCGAACAACGCCTCGCTTTCCACAAGCAACTGCACGGCTTTTGGCCAGAACTGCTGCCCGAACGGCGTCAGTTTAATTTGCCGGGTGTTGCGCATAAACAGCATCTCACCCAGCTGTTTTTCCAGTTCAGCAATGCCACGGGTAACCTGCTGTGGTGCCAGCCCCAGTTGGGTGGCGGCTTCACGAAACTTAAGTGTCTGTGCTGCCGCGCAGAAAATGCGCAGCGTATCAAGTTTGTCCAGCATGATGAGGGAGAGCCTGTCCGCAGAAGATGTGGCGTTTATTATATCAAAAATTGGAATTCTTAAAGCAGGATAAATTCATATACCGGAGATAATTGGTAAGGAATAATAACTTTACTGAAACACCGGAACCGATACCGCGACGTTATCACGTTAATGATGTGCCTGCTGCATTGATCGATTCCCTGCGATGTGTGCTGGCAAAACGTTTACGATTTTTCCCCGTCAGAAAATTATCAGGACATTATGAACAAGCAAAAAAGCATTTCTCCGGCCGGGCGCGCTGCGACATCCGGCGTCTTTTTTATCGTTATTCTCGGCGCATTAATGGCCTTTACCTCACTTTCCACCGATATTTACCTGCCATCCATGCCAATGATGGCCTCTGAATTACAGGGAAATGTGGAGCTGACCATTACCGGTTTTCTGATTGGTTTCTCGCTGGCCCAGTTGATTTGGGGGCCAATTAGTGATCGTGTCGGACGCCGTATACCATTATTTATCGGCATGGTGTTGTTTGTGATCGGTTCAGCTGGCTGTGCGATGGCTGACAGTATGCCGCAAATTGTTTTCTGGCGCGTGTTTCAGGCCTTTGGTGCCTGCACCGGGCCAATGCTGGCCAGGGCGATGATCCGCGATCTCTATGTCCGCACGCGCGCGGCGCAGATGCTTTCGACGCTGGTGATCATCAGTGCTATCGCGCCGGTGATTGGCCCTCTGCTGGGCGGACAGATTGTCACCGTTACTTCCTGGCGCGCCGTGTTCTGGCTGTTGGTGGTACTGGGTGGGACGATGTTTATTGCACTCTGGTGGTTACCGGAAACGTTGCCGGGTGAAAAGAGACTGACGACACCGCTGAGCAGCGCCTTCGGCAACTATGCTTCGTTACTACGAAATCGCGAATTTATGCGTTACACCCTGTGCGTCAGCTTTTTCTACGTGGCCGCTTACGCCTTTATTGCCGGTTCGCCGTTTGTCTACATCAGTTATTTCCATGTTGACCCACAGCATTACGGCTGGCTGTTCGGTATCAATATCATTGGTGTGATGGGACTGAGCTCCATAAATCGCCGTCTGGTGCAGCGTCATCCGTTGCATACGTTGTTGCGGGTTGCGGCGCTTGTTGCTGCGCTGGCAACGGTTGTGCTGGCCGCTGGTGCGAAAATGCAGGCTGGCGGCATGGCGATGATGGTCGTGACGATTTTTATCTTTTTCTCCATGAACGGCATTATTGCCGCAGCATCGACGGCGGCGGCGCTGGATAGCGTGCCATCCAATATGGCGGGGTCGGCTTCAGCGCTGATCGGTTCGTTGCAATATGGTAGCGGTATTGTGTCATCGCTTTTACTTTCAGCAATGAGTGACGGCACACCCTGGACCATGTCGTGGATCATGATGGTTTTTACACTACTGAGTCTGGTGATGGTCATCAAACGAAAAACTCACTGAGAAAATCTTTATTTACAAAACAATCTGGGCATTGACCGTGTTTAACGAGTAGGGACAAATATGAAATATCGTCAGTTAGGTCGTAGTGGATTAACCGTTTCAGCCCTGGGTATGGGAGCTATGAATCTAAGCTTCGGAACTGGCAGCGCCGTTGATGAGCGGACGGGAATTAGTGTCCTGCATGCAGCACTCGATCGGGGAATTAACTTTTTTGACACCGCTCAGGCATATGGTCCATATACGAGTGAAAAATTGGTTGGTAATGCATTATCCACTTGCCGTGATGCATCAGACGACTCGTCGCATCATCAACGTAGACCAAGGCAGTACAGGCAGGCGCACGGTTCTCGAACCAGTCATGGTCGCAGCCATCAATCTGGATCAGTTCGCCGCAGCAGGCCCGGCGATAACGTGGCTGCTGAATTTTCGGCGCACGTTGTTTGCGGGGGATCCAGAGACCGGCTTTGACCATGAGTGAACGGACAGTCTCTTTGGACAGGTGAACATCGTGCAGTTTTGCGAGTTTCTCACACGCCAGCGTCGGCCCGAAGTCGCTATAGCGATCTCGAATAATACTGAGCGCGTACTGTGCAAGGCCATCAGGCAGCTGGTTATTGCTGGGTTTTCCACGACGGCGATTAGCCAAACCAAGCGTATCAGTTTCACGGTAACGCGACAGAAGGCGTCGGCACTGGCGGGGTCAGATATGCTCAGGCACTGCGCAGCCATCGGTGTGGTCAGATGCCAACCGATAGCGTCCTGAATAACGTTGAGTCGGTTAACTTCGTCCAAAGTGAAAAACTCCGCAGCATGAGCCGTCATCAGAATCTATCGATGTTGAATCTACAAGTAACTTATCCAGGTGCAGACCTTACAACTTAGCCACCACAACCTGAGTGCGCATAATGTATATTATGTTAAATATGATATCAGGGCGCGTAATCCCCCCATAGCGCCAACTCTTCCCCATGAAATCCATAAACACCATCTTGTCATTCAGCGGCTGCTGACACGTTTGGATATGGCCCCTTCCATCACGTGCCGCTCTCACTCAGGGGACTCTGATGCCGACCGTGAACGACGTATACGAAAACCTCCCGGCGGACCAGCTATGGCGTTTTGGCATAAACTCCTCCAGCACGCATGTGGCGCTCTCGACCGTCGTTGGGTTCTTTAGCCGAACGCACGCCGGTGACACGCGGACCGCACCCGGCCTTCCGGCGCCGTTAACATCATGTCTTGCTTCTGGTTCCGTATCTGCCAAACAATGCCGACTCACTCAATGTTAACCCGACAAACCGCACGCCGCGCTTTCTCCGCCCTAAAATGTCCTGATGACAGCTGCTGTCAGTGCCGCCTCGTTACGTCGTAACACGATCGGGCTCTCATTTGCATGCTCCCCAAGCCAGGTATAGTCAGCGCTCAGGAGCGTGCCCCAGTGGGCATCAAACTGGTGACTCCAGGTCAGACTGTTGTCTATGCCATAAAATCCCCCCGGTGCTGAATAGCGGCTATAACCTGAGCGCTGGCTCTGCTGCGGATCCACCCCATACCAGGTATTCAGGTAACGGTTGTCGCCAAACAGGGCCGCCGTCTGAAAGGCGACCGTGTCATGGTCAGTTTGTACAGGGAGCAACGTCAAGGATGCCTGGTAGCTTACCCCCTGGCTGTCCGTTAAAGGCAGCGTCGCTTTACCTTCAACACTGAGCCACGAAAGTGCCTGCCAGCCGACGGCAAGGGCCGTGTTCAGGGAGGCGTCAATGTCTCCCATCCCTTTCAGATTATTTGCCCCTGCCCGCCAGCTGACGTTTTTATCCGCCCTACCCAGATCGTATCCCAGCGTATGTTCGAAGTACCAGCCGCTGGCGTTCTGCAGGTCATATCCCACCCCTTTCTGCGTATCAATAAAAAATGCGCCGTTACGCCCCTGAAGTACAGGAACCACCTGCCATACCTGCTTGTCTGAACCTGAATATCGCGGAGTGTAGTGGCCTCCCAGCCCAATGGTGAAGGTGCCGGAGGAAGTGTCATCATTTGCTTGTACGCAGGATGTCATGGCCGTCAAAAGCGGTACGGTCATATACAGGGCTTTTTTTATCGCTATCATACTGTTCTCCTCACAGACGCCGGCTTCTCCTGAGGCAGGAGCTGCCACAAAATGTTGGCGCAGTATGATTTGGCAAAATCAATGAATCGTCGGGATAGTGTTAAGAAACGGTCAAGGTGAACGGATGTTGTCCAGAAGAGTGCTGATTATTGAAGATGACGCCGATGCGGCTGGCGTGCTCGAAGCCTATTTACGCCGTGAAAATTACGATGTCGTCATTACCGGAGACGGTCTTTCCGGGCTGGATATGGCGCACCGGTGGAAACCCGATCTGATCCTGCTGGATGTGATGCTTCCGGGGCTTAACGGCACCGAAGTCCTGGCTGGCCTGCGCCGTAAAAATGATGTTCCGGTGATCATGGTGACCGCCATGGGAGATACTCCCGATCGTATTGGCGCCTTGCGCTATGGCGCTGATGATTATGTTGTTAAGCCTTACCATCCGGGAGAAGTTGTGGCTCGGGTGCAGGCGGTACTGCGCCGCAGCAATCAAACAGAAACAAAGGAAGAGATCCTTCGCTGGCAATCGCTTGAAGTGAATGTTACGGCCATCGTGGCGAGCATTGTCGACGGGGACACCACACCGCGCACGTTGGATCTGACCCCAACCGAATTTTCACTACTGACCACGCTTATGCGCTCTCCTTCACGTCCTTTTTCCCGCCAGCATTTACTGGAGAACTGTTTGCCGGAAAGTGAAGCCCTGGAGCGCGTGGTGGATACCCATATTTATAACCTGCGTAAAAAACTCGAGGCGGCGGGTATTTCCGGCGTGCTGGTTAACGTTCGCGGCGTAGGCTACAGGTTCAGACAACCATGACAAAAACCCGCTACTCCTCCCTGTGGCGCTGGATTTGCGCACGTATATTAGCGCTGGCCATCGGAAGCGTAATTGTCATTGCGACCTGTATGTGGCTACGTTATGCGGTGCAGAATTACTGGAATATAGGCAGAATGCCGGCATCGGTCCGACAAGAGTTTCTTGCGCTCAGCCAGAACCCGCAGGCGAACCCGGCGCGCTTCCATCAAATCGTCGATACCTGGTGGGGGTTGAGTTATTCAACCCCATCCATCGCCTCGGCGGACTGGGTCACCGTGGCGTTACTGGTCCTGGTCATGATCCCTTTTATTGTGGTGATGGGATTGCGATATGCCAGGCCACTGGCGCTGCAGTTCAGCCGACTGCGTGATGCGGCAAAGGACGTCGCCGAAGGGCAATTTGGCCGCCAGGCTGAGCTCATCAGGAATGCGCCGGCTGAAATGGTCAGCTTTGCCAGTGACTTTAATGCCATGACGGGGAAACTGGCCCGCTATGAAAAAGAGTTACGTACCTCTCATGTGGCCATGGCGCATGAGCTTCGCTCCCCCCTGACTGCCGCTATCGGACGTTTGCAGGGCATGCTGGATGGCGTGTTTGATGCCAGCCCGGAACAACTGGCAATGGTAATGAAACAGCTTCAGCACCTGAATCGCCTGACCGATGAACTTCATCTGCTCTCGCTGTCTGATGCCGGGAATTTGGTTCTGGAAAACGAACCCTTTCGTCTGGATGAGCTGCTTAAGGAACGGGCGACATGGATCATGCCCCAGGCTGATGCACATCGTTTTGCCATCAGGCTTCATCATTCTCAGGTGTGTCCCTTCAAAGGCGATACGTTCCGTATGGGCCAGGTTTTCACCATTCTTATGGAAAATGCCCTCCGTTACGGGCGTGATGGCGGCCATCTTGATGTCACGCTGCACTACGCCAGCGGGCAATATTGCCTCGAATTTCGCGATGACGGTCCGGGGGTATCCTCCCAGTTCCTGCCGGAAATGTTCAACCGTTTTAGCCGGGAGGAGCAGTCGCGTGCCCGCCACTCCGGCGGCAGCGGTCTCGGTTTGTCGATCGCTCGCGCGATTTGTCAGGCCCATGGTGGCAGTATCAGCGCGTCGTTACCTGAAACCGGCGGACTCGCAGTCAGCCTTTTGTTACCCTGGACGTCGTCTGAGATGGAAAATAGCCGTTCTTGATAATACCTTGACGAAACGTCGAATCTTTCTCGACTAAGCGCGCATTTAATAACGCCATCACCTTTATGGAGCGGCGTTATGTCAGATGAATTTTTACTCTCCCTCCGCCACAGTCTGCACCATTTGTACGACGTGGCGCGCACCCTTTCCTGGCTGCACTTTCTCCCCCTGACCATTCTTTCGGTAGTGATTTTTCTGCTGCCCGGATGCGGGGACAACCAGGGTAATACGACTGATCCTGTGCGAACGGTGCGCTACGTTGTTGTTGGCTCAGCGCAAACCCTTCCCGCGCTGGAAAGAACCGGAGAGATCCATGCGCACGATGAAACGATTCTGAGCTTTCGTACCGGCGGCCGGATAGTGACGCGTAGCGTCGATATTGGCGATCGGGTCAATGCAGGGCAACTGCTGGCCACGCTTGAAAATACAACCAGTCAGAATCAGCTCGATGGCGCACAGGCTGATTATGAAGGAGCCAAAGCCTCTGCTCAGGTTGCTGCACTTAACGTCAACCGAATGCAAAAGCTTATGCCAACAGGCGCGATTGCCCGCACGCAGCTCGATACCGCCCGCGCAGACTGGCTTGTCGCCCGCGCGCGTTTAAAAAACAGCGAGTCCGCGTTGCGTAATGCCCGGGAAAGCCTTGGCTGGACGCGTCTGATTGCGCCGCGAAGCGGCGTGATCACCGAAGTAAGCGCCTCTGCGGGTCAGGTGGTCAATGGTGGTCAGTCGGTGTTGACGCTGGCGACCGGTGAAGCCCGCGATGTGGTGTTTGATATCGCTAAACCCGAGGCGATCCCGCCACAGGAACAGGCTGGCTTGCGAGTTTCCCTCCTCAGCGACCCGTCGGTGCAAGCGTCCGCCGCGGTAAGAGATATTAGCCCGCAGGCCGATCCTCAGACCCGCACATGGCGCATCAGGGCTACCCTGCAAAACCCACCGCTGGCAATGGCGCTGGGCGCCAGCGTCACCGTCACGTTACCCGCAACGGGTCCGCATGGATACGCCCTTCCCGCTTCAGCGCTGAGCCGCGTCGACGACAAACCGGCGGTTTATGTGATTAACCCACAGTCGCAGGCGCAGCTTCGCGTGGTGGTACCAGCATACTATACCGCCACCTCGGTCATTATCTCCGGCGGCCTTGAACCAGGCGACCGGGTGATTACCGCCGGCGTGAGTAAATTACGCTCCGGCGAGCCGGTGATTGCCGGGGAGTGCGAATCATGAAACCCGTATTGAATGAGAAATTTAACCTGTCCTCCTGGGCGCTAAATCATCAGCAGATGGTCAGTTTCTTCATGCTGCTGATCATTGCTATGGGCGCGTTCTGTTATGAGAACCTGCCACGTAACGAAGATCCGGCGTTTACGATTAAAACGGCCGTTGTTTCTGCGCAATGGCCCGGGGCATCCGTAACGGATACCACCCGACTGCTGACCGATACGCTGGAAAAAAAGCTGCAGGAAACCCCCTGGCTTGATTATCTCGAAAGTGAGACCCGCGCCGGGAGCTCCGTTATTCATGTCAATCTTCGTGACGATACCCCGCCGCAAAAGGTGCCGGATATCTGGTATCAGGTACGTAAGAAAATGCAGGATATTGCCCCCTCTTTGCCAGAAGGCGTTCAGGGCCCCGCCGTCGACGACGAGTTTGATGACACGTACGGTACGATCTATGGCTTTATACCTGAGGGCTATACCCTGCGGGAGGTCCGGGACCGTGTTGAGACAATCCGCCGGGAACTCATGTCGTTACCGGATATCGGAAAAACCAGCCTGCTGGGTGAGCAGCAGGAACAGATAGTTCTCTCTTTTTCTCCAGCGCGTCTGGCAGGTATGGGGTTGAACATCCAGCAGGTAGCGGATGCCCTCAGAGCACAAAATGCGGTTGTCCCGGCAGGTATGATCCGCACCGGACAGGAAAATATGGCGATAAAGGTCAGCGGGGAACTGACTTCTGAAGCGAGCTTACGTGCCGTCACGCTGCATATTAACGATCGTTACCTTCCTCTGACGGATATTGCCACCGTTAGTCGGGAAAACGCCGAGCCTCCCCAGCCGGTTTACCGGGTCAACGGCAAACCCGCCATCGGGCTGGCTATCTCGATGGCGCCGACCGGTAATATGCTGCGTTTCGGCGCCGCGCTGAATGCAAAAATGCAGGCCATCAGCGTCACGCTGCCGCACGGTATTGAGATGGTCAAGGTTGCCGATCAATCAGCGGTGGTCAGCGACGCCGTAAGCGGGTTTATCCGGGTGCTTATCGAAGCCGTGGCGATCGTCCTGGCCGTTTCGTTTGTCTCGCTGGGTTTACGAGCCGGACTGGTAGTGGCTGCGGCCATTCCACTGGTTCTGGCCATGACCTTTACGGGAATGATGCTGGCAGGAATAGGTCTGCAGCGTATTTCTCTCGGCGCATTGATTATCGCGCTGGGTCTGCTGGTCGATGACGCCATGATCACCGTGGAAACCATGGTCTCTGGTCTGGAAGCCGGGGATTCCCGCCGGCAGGCGGCGACCCGGGCTTTTAAAACGACCGCATTTCCGATGCTGACGGGCACCCTTGTGATGATTGCCGGGTTTATTCCCGTGGGATTTGCTGCGTCCAGCGCCGGTGAATATTGCTTTTCCCTGTTTGCCGTGGTGCTCATCGCCCTGCTGTGCTCATGGGTTGTCGCGATCCTGTTTTCACCGTTAACCGGGACGTGGCTGTTATCTGACAACATCAGACAGAAGGCGAAAGGTCCTGGACGGATGGCCCGCGGATACCAGTGGCTACTGCGCAAGGCGTTGCGTCACCGCTTCGCCACCGTGTGTCTTGCTCTCATTGCGCTTGGTCTGTCCGTTTACGGAACAACCTTTATGCAGGGGGAGTTTTTCCCCGCCTCCGACAGGCCAGAATTGCTGGTAAGCCTGACGCTACCGGCAAATGCCTCGCAGTCGGAAACGCAAAATACGGCTGAAAAGCTGGAGAAGGCCCTGGCAGGCAACCGCAACGTTGAGCGCTTTTCGACATACGTTGGGTCGGGAGCGATCCGTTTTTACCTGCCTATGGATGTGCTTCTGGCAAATGAAAATATCGCCCAGATAGTGGTGGTGGCTAAAGATCTTAAAGCGCGGGATCGTCTTCATCGACAGTTAAACAGGATACTGGCTACGGGCTTTAGCGACATCATCACGCGCGTATCACCCCTGGAACTTGGGCCCCCCGTCGGCTGGCCAGTGAAATACCGGGTGAGTGGGCCAGATTATCTGAAAGTCAGGTCGATCGCGAACCGCCTGAGCGATGTCATTGGCCGGTCCCCCTCCTCTCGCGAGGTTAATCAGACGGCAGGCGAACCGGAGAGAGTCATTACCCTCAAGGTCAATCAGACCGCAGCCCGGGCTGCGGGCGTGTCGTCAGAAAGTCTGGCCCGGATGCTCAATACCGTCTGGTCCGGCAGTATAGTCACGTCGGTTCGCGATAATGACCGCCTTGTCGATGTGGTGCTCCGGGCCAGGGACAATGAGCGTCTTAACCTTGCCACCTTCTCTTCGCTGACTATTCAGGGGAATGACGGTAAACAAATCCCCCTCAGCGCCTTTGCCACGCCAGTCTGGGGCGTGGATGATCCGGTTATCTGGCGTCGACAGCGTTTGCCTTTCATCACCGTGCAAACTGACCTCGCCCCGGGACTTCGCGCCGAAGCAGTATCCGCAGCGTTGCGACCTGCGGTAGACAGGTTGCGCGCGGAACTGCCTGAAGGCTACAGCATTGAAGAAGGGGGCGCGGTTGCTGAGTCTGAAAAAGGTAATAGTTCGGTCTATGCGATTCTGCCGGTGACACTGGTCATCATGCTCTTGCTGTTGATGCTCCAGTTGCGCAACTATTCCCGTATGGCGTTGGCTATACTGATGGCCCCGTTTGGTTTACCGGGTATCGTGCTGGCTATGTTGCCTGGCGGAACACCAATGGGATTTGTCGCTCTTCTTGGCGTGATTGCGCTCGCTGGCATGATCATTCGTAACGCCGTCATACTGATTAGCGAGGTTGACAGCAATCTTGCTCAGGGAATGGCAAGCGATGCCGCTATTATTGCGGCCGCAGAGCATCGTGCGCGCCCCATCTGCCTGACTGCCTGTGCCGCCATTCTGGGAATGATCCCCATCTCTCATCAGGTATTCTGGGGACCGATGGCCTATGCGATTATCGGGGGACTACTGGTTGCCACGCTGGTTACACTGACCGTTTTACCGGCATCGTTTAGCCTGTTGTTACACCTGAGAATGACGTCCTCAGGCGAGTTTACTGCTTCTTCGGCAGCAGAGAACGAGGAGAAATGCCGAAGGCTTTGCGGAAGGCATGGCTGAAATGAGAGAAATCAGAGAAGCCGAAATCCAGCGCCGCCTGGGACACGCTACTGACTCGTCCGCGTTCGATAGCCTCTCGGCTCGCCTGCAGCCTCTCCTGCCAAATCACTGCCATCGGCGTTTTTTTATGGCGGGCGAAAGCACGCGTGACGGTGCGAACGGAAACGTGGTGCGCCCGTGCCAGGCTTTCGATGTTCAAATCGGGATCGACAAGTTGCCGCCGGATGTAGTTCATCATCCGGGAATACAGATCGCGCTCAACACCAACGTTGTTCAGGTCCTGTAGCTCCAGGCTCAGTACCAGTAGATCCAGCAACGTCTGGGAGAAGCGGCCGGAGATATCTGCTGTGTTCAGACAGGCGGGCATCGCTGCCGCCTGACGCAGCATTTCGCGCAATGGGATCACGCCCGGGCGGCGGTCGTCGAGCACCATCGCGGTGAGGTGTTCGACCCCCGGTAAATGACAGCTCAGCAAATGGCGGGGGATCCGCACCAAATGATTATCGCGCCCGCCAAGACTGAAGCGGAATGTCTGGGCGGCATCGTAGAGCACCAGACTGTCCGCTGCCAGCGTCGCCTTGCGTCCCCCCTGTTCAAGCTGACCGTATCCATCCTGCATATACCCCAACCACAGATCGTCGTCGGGGCCCTGGCGCAAATAACGGGCCGTGCGATCCCAACTGTGTAGCGGAGCGGACAGTGAACACATATCCACCAGACCCACTCCACGTACCGTCAGCCGTGCATCAAAGTCGACCCCAGCCAGAGGGGCGCTGGCGGCTGGAATACAGTGGCGTAACACTACGTCGTTCCAGTACTCGAAGCGGCGCGACTCGGTAACGCCAACGGTTGAATAGTGGAGACTGCCCGCAGACTGCATGCTATTCATCATCATTCACCTCGCGCCGGGAATTCCGCCAAAACGACAGAAACGTTTCCGCAGACAGCAACTATCATGCCAACGAGCTAATACACCCTCTTTCAGTTACGCCGATCGGCGCTAAGTTACCGGGAACTATCACTGAAAATCCGCGCCCCCCCTTTTCTGCTGGCATATAGGGCGTCGAATAGCGGAACGACAAAACGTGGAACCGCACCCTAAACGTGCGGCGTCTGCACTATGGCGGACCATCACACGACGAGGGGCAGGCCCGCAACCGAATGTCCCTTCCAGCCAAACGACTGTCCTGCTGAAGCAAGTACGCCGCAAATTTCTCCCTAGTATCAGTAAGCGTAAGGTCTTCCGGCCACACCGTGCTCCGGACATAACACGACATCAGACAAGAGGGGGAACGTCATGACTTTCAGTAACGCTACGTTTCGCACCAGCCTGGCCGCCTGCACACTGTGGCTGGCAACCGGCCCGGCCCATGCGGTCGATCTCAATTCGCAGGACCTCATTCCCGCCCCCGCCGGCACCGATGCCGTTCTGGGATATTTCACCTACGCGACGAGAGATAGCTTCACCCCCACCGGGGGCGGTGAACTTAAGCAAGAGACCGGGCTCGACTCCTTCGTCAGCATCTTTCGTTACGTTCACTACATGGACGTCGGTGGCTTTACGGTTGCGCCGCAAGTGCTGCTGCCTTACGGACGCCTTTACAATGGCTCACTAAACGGCGTTCGACTTGATTCAGCCAGCGGCCTGGGCGATCCCATCCTTGCCGCGCCGGTCTGGCTGGTCAACAACCCCAGCACAACCTTTGCCATTGTGCCTTACCTGTACCTCCCCGCGGGCTCCTACGACGCCGGACGCACGCTAAACGTCGGTGAAAATCGCTGGAAGTTCGACCTTCAGCTCGGCGGCGTGCAGCAGCTGGGTAACGGTTTCGCCACCCAACTTTCCACGGACGTGATGTGGTATGGCGTCAACGACGACGCCTCGGGCATCGGCACCGGTCGACTCAAGCAGGACAACACCTATCAGTTTCAGGGCTGGGTGACCTGGACGCCGCCCGCCGATAAGAGCTGGACCCTGGCCGCCGGTTATTCCCAATACTGGGGCGGCAAACAGCAGCTTGACGGTATCGAGAACGGACAGGCGACGCGCGTCGATCAGGTCCGGCTGGAATTATCGAAATTCGTCACCCCCACGGTGCAGGTACAGGGTCTGCTCCAGCGCGACCTCAACGTCGATGGCGGTTTTAAGGAAGATCTACATACCACCCTGCGCGTGATGAAACTGTTCTGATGCGAATCGGCACAGAGACATCCCCAGACTCACTACTCACCCGCAACGGAGAAATCCATCATGACCGATCAGCAGCAAAAACCCACACTTTATGAACGTCTCGGTGGTTATGACGCCGTTTACGCTTTCGCAGGAGAGGTGTTGAAGACCTGTATGAAGCATCCCGATATCGGCCATATCTGGGCGCACGTATCCGAATCGTCGTTCCAGAAAGAGCATATCAACTTTGTCGATTTTCTGTGCAAGCACTGGGGCGGCAACACGGTCTACCGGGGACGAGATATGGTGACCGCGCACCGCGGAATGGGGCTGACCGAAGTGCACTGGAAAGCCGTATTCGAGGCTATTGATGAATGCTACGAGAACTTCAACGCTCCGCAGGATATCCGTGAAGAGGTTACCGCATTCCTGACCCAGTTCAAACCCGCCGTCATCGGCAGCCCTTCATACCGGGATGTGGTACTCGCGCACCCTGACATGGACGTCACCAAAGGGATGAAAAGCGTCGGCATTCACTGGCCGAAAACAGATAAACCGTCTTAACCGAGGAAGGACATCCGCGCAACAGGCGGGTGTCCGTCTCAGCCAAATGACTGACCTGCACAACCATGTAGTGATGACATTTCGGGCTTATGTTGAAGGCAGGTTGCATTGGCAAACACCATATAAAGGGAACTCCATGGCTATTGAACGTCCTACCATTGAACAGCTGCAAGCGCTCGCCAGTCGGCTAAACATACGATTGACGCCTGCACAAGCCGAAGAATATCTGGCGCTGATGCAGGCCAATTTCGACGCCTATGATCTCATCGACGCCCTGCCCGACGAGATCCCCGCGGTGCACTACCCACGCGCCGCCGGCTATCGTCCTGAAGGCGACGAAAATCCGCTTAATGCCTGGTATTACAAGACCGAGGTGACAGGTGCAGCAACCGGTAAACTGGCCGGCCGCACCGTGGTGCTCAAGGACAACATCGCGCTGGCTGGCGTACCAATGATGAACGGCGCCTCGACGCTGGAAGGCTTCGTCCCCCTCTACGACGCCACCGTTGCCACCCGACTGCTGGATGCCGGCGCGACTATTCTCGGCAAAGCCACCTGCGAGCACTTCTGCTTGTCGGGAGGCAGCCATACCTCCGATCCGGCGCCAGTGCATAACCCGTTGCGCCGCGGCTACTCGGCCGGTGGCTCATCTTCTGGCAGCGCCGCTTTGGTCGCTTCCGGGGAAGTCGATTTGGCCATGGGGGGCGATCAAGGGGGCTCGGCGCGTATTCCCGCCGCATGGTGTGGCCTCTATGGCCTGAAACCGACCCACGGTCTGGTGCCTTATACCGGCATCATGCCGATCGAAGCCACTTTCGACCATACCGGGCCGATGACCCGCAGCGTAAAAGACAATGCCTTAGTCCTTGAGGTCATTGCCGGCGCGGACGGATTGGACCCACGTCAGTATGCTCCCAAAGTGGAAGCCTATACCGAGGCGCTCGGTAAGGGAGTCCGTGGCTTAAAGATCGGCATTATGGCCGAAGGTTTTCAGTTGCCGAACCTGGATGCGCGAGTCGCGGAGAAAGTTCGCGCTGCCGTCGCCCGTCTGCAGGAATTGGGCGCGACGGTCGGCGAGATTTCGGTACCGGAGCATAGCCTGGCGGGGGCGCTCTGGTCCCCTATCGGCTGCGAGGGGCTGACCGCGCAGATGATGCATGGCAACGGCATGGGCTTTAACTGGAAAGGACAATATGACGTAGCGCTGCTGGACAAGCACGCCCAGTGGCGTGACAACGCCGATGCGCTTTCCCCATCGCTGAAGATATGCATGTTCGTCGGCCAGTACGGGCTGGAACGCTACCATGGCCGCTACTATGCCAAGGCGCAGAATATCGCGCGTCGCGCGCGTGCGGGCTATGACCGGGCGCTGGCGGACTTCGACCTGCTGGTGATGCCCACTGTACCGCTTGTCGCTCAGCCATTACCGGAACCTGACTGCTCCATTACCGAATACATCTCCCGCGCATTTGAAATGATCGGCAATACCGCGCCGCAGGATATTACCGGCCATCCGGCAATGACTCTCCCTTGTGGGCTGGTCGACGGCTTACCGGTAGGAATGATGTTGGTAGGACGCCACTTCGCCGAAAGCACCCTTTATCAGGCCGCCGCCGCATTTGAAGCTTCCGGCGACTGGCGGATGTTTTAACCCTTAACTATCGGGAACCATAAAATGAGCCATCAACACGACCACGACCATACTGAACCGCCGGCGGACATCGAGCTACGCGTCCGGGCGCTGGAATCCCTGCTACAGGAGAAAGGACTGATTGACCCGGCGGCACTGGATGAACTGATTGACACTTATGAGCACAAGGTCGGCCCCCGTAACGGCGCGCAGGTGGTCGCTAAAGCGTGGAGTGATCCGGAGTATAAACGTCGGCTGCTGGCGGACGCCACAGCCGCCATCGCCGAGCTGGGTTTCTCCGGCGTGCAGGGTGAAGACATGCAGGTAGTGGAGAACACGCCGGACGTGCACAACGTGACCGTCTGTACATTATGTTCCTGCTACCCCTGGCCGGTGCTGGGTCTGCCACCGGTGTGGTACAAATCGGCCCCCTATCGTTCGCGTATCGTTATCGACCCGCGCGGCGTTCTGGCCGAATTCGGGGTAAACATTCCAGAAAGTAAAGAGGTGCGCGTCTGGGACAGCAGCGCGGAACTGCGCTATCTGGTCCTGCCAGAACGTCCGGCGGGTACCGACGGCTGGAGCGAAGCGCAGCTGATCGAACTGGTCACCCGCGATTCCATGATCGGCACCGGCCTGGTCGCCGCGCCATAATAAGAGGAGAAAACCATGAACGGGATACATGATCTGGGCGGTATGCACGGCCTCGGGCCGATCCTCAACGAGGAAAATGAGCCGTATTTCCATCATGAATGGGAGCGCCGGGTATTTCCGCTGTTCGCCTCGCTGTTCGTCGGCGGACATTTCAATGTGGATGAATTCCGCCACGCCATTGAACGCATGGATCCAGCCCACTACCTGGAGGCGAGCTACTACGAGCACTGGTTGCACGCATTTGAAACGCTGCTGCTGGAAAAAGGGGTGATCACCGCCGATGAACTCTGGGGTGACTCGACCCCTGCCCCCTGCGCGCCGGGCACGCCGGTGCTGACGCAGGACATCGTGGCGATGGTTGTCAGTACCGGCGCCTCCGCGCGCGTCAGTCACGATATTGCTCCCCGCTTTAAGGCCGGAGACCGGGTTCGGGCAAAAAACATCAACCCAACCACCCACACCCGCCTGCCGCGTTACGTGCGCGGGAAAATCGGCCGTATTGAGACCGATCATGGCGTGTTCATCACGCCGGACACCGCGGCGCACGGTCTGGGCGAACATCCTCAGCACGTCTACAGCGTCAGCTTCACCGCGCTGGAACTGTGGGGCACGCCGCGCCCGGACAACGTGTACATCGATCTGTGGGACGACTATCTGGAGGAAGCATGAGCATTGCGACACAGCATGATTACGCCGCCGTCGGGTTACCCCGCGACGAGGAGGGGCCGGTTTTTGATAAGCCCTGGCAGGCGAAAGCATTCTCCCTGATCGTCCATCTGCACCGGGCGGGGCTGTTCCCGTGGGCAGAATGGGTACGGACGTTCAGCGAAGCGATCAAGGCGGCTCCGGCGCAGCCCGGCGAAAGCGTGAACGATGCCTACTATCGCCAGTGGGCGACAGCAATGGAGAACATGATCACCGCCCTCCACCTGACCGCACCGGATGACATTGCCCGACGGACCCAGGAATGGCGACTGGCGTATATCAACACGCCGCATGGTCAGCCGATCGTCCTGGCCAATGCCAGCTGTCCGCCGGCGCATAACCACCACTCGCTTCCACTCGGCGTTCCGGTCACGGTGAGCCCGGCACAATCTTCCATCAGCCAAATTAACAACGGAGTCACATCATGAGCGATATCACCCTTACCACCAACACCCCGGCCACTCCGATACCGGTCGCGGCGCTGTTGCCCTGGGCACTGTTTACCACCCTGCTGGCACTGTTAGCGATCTATTTCGTCGGTGCGGAACAAGGTGCGACGTCGATGTTTTCCGGCACCCAGGTGCATGAATTCTTCCACGACGCACGACATCTGCTGGGTTTTCCCTGCCACTAAGGAGGCGGACATGATTGGGAAACTATTATTCAAGGGGATGATAGCAGGCATTCTGGCTGGACTGGTGGCATTTGCTTTTGCACACCATTTCGGCGAGCCGCAGGTCGATCGCGCTATCGGGATTGAAGAAAGTCTGGCCACTCATTCACACCAACACAGCGCGTCGGCTGACGGCGGTGAAGAAGAGGTGTTTAGCCGTCAAACCCAGTCCGGGATCGGGCTAATGGCCGGCATGGTGCTGTTCGGCGCAGCGCTGGGCGGCGGTCTGGCGCTGAGTTGGGCCTTTAGCTATCAGCGCTTCGGACCATCGAACCCGCGTCTGTTAGCGTTAGGCCTGGCGCTGGTCGGCTTTCTGGTCATGAGCCTGATGCCTGGTCTGAAATACCCACCCAATCCGCCCGCGGTTGGTAACCCGGAGACCATCGGCTATCGTACCGAACTGTACTTCGTCATGATGTTGCTTTCCATCGGCATCGTCATTGCGGCCGCGTGGTTATCACATCAGCTAATACCGCGCCTCGGTAGAGGAAATGCGATGATGTGGGCAACGCTGTTCGCGGTGGCGCTGATGCTCGTGGTTTGTGCCCTGATGCCGACAGTGAACGAAGTGCCCGAACACTTCCCGGCGGACCTGCTATGGCGTTTCCGTATCAGCTCCTTCGGCACGCACCTGGTGCTCTGGAGCGTTATCGGTGTGGCGTTCGGTGCCTTAGCCGAACGCACGCCGGCGACAGGTGTGCAGCGCCCAGCCTTCCGCCGCGGTTAACATCATGAGAGCGTCGCTAACGTTGATTTGTCAGGGAGAAACGGCAGCGTCCCGAGGTTCACATTTCCCCTGTGATGACCCTCTGGAGGCGCGGGAATGGCAGCGGGCGCGTCAGTTACAAAGCCGTGTCGCCCGTTGTCACCGCGTCTGGATCTCCCCGGAGACCGCCGCCCGACAAACTGCCGCAGCGCTCTCTTTACAGGGTACCCCGGTGATGGAGCTGGCGGAACCCGACTACGGCATCTGGGCCGGTCGGCCAGTACGTGAGGTGATGACGCAAGACGCCGACGCTTTCCTGGCCTGGCTGGAGGGCGATCCGCCGCCGGGCGGAGAGTCACGTGCTCAGTTGCTGGCGCGCTGTGGCCGTTGGCTGGCAAAACACGTCGATATTCCAGGCCGACACGGTGTAATTGCGTCGGCCTCCACTATCCGTGCCATGCTCCTCAACGTTCTCGGCGCCCCACTTCACTCATTTGCACGTATCGACGTTCACCCGCTCAGCATCACCGAGTTGCGCAGTGACGGACGGCGCTGGAATTTTTGTTTATTAAGAGATGACATAAAGGGCGAATGTTCGACGCTGTCCCGCTGAAGCCGTCAGCCAGTAAGCGCCTTTGGCCATTGATGGATCCCTCCACTGGTCTTGCATCGCTAAACCCAATGCCATAGAACCGCTCAGCGCGCTTCACGCCCCGTCCTGCGTAAAAAAGTAAATCTCCCTGACCATGTTTATTTATACTCAGAAAACATGTCATTAAGAAAGGAAGCTACGCGTTGAAATGGGTAACCTGGTTAAAACGTATCGTGTTGTCCCTGCTGCTGTTGATCGTTGGCGCTCTGGGACTACGCCTTTATGACATTCAGCGCGGACCCGAGCTGCAGCTCTGGCATACCTGGGTTCCGCATGAGATGGACGCGGATGAAATCGACAATGCTGACTGGAACGATTACATCAACAAAGAGAATGCGCTCTTCAGTGAGGTAAAACGCCAGGTTACCGATAAGCTGGACGCTGAGCAGCAAACCGAACTGAATCGTTACTATAGTCACAGCCCCATCTATCCGGACTCGTTTCCAACCAACTGGAATCGGTCATATATCATGATGCCGGATGGCAAACCGAAAGGCGCCGTGGTGTTGCTGCATGGTCTGACAGATACCCCCTACAGCCTGCGGCATATTGCTGAAAATTACCGGCAACAGGGTTATGTCGCCATCGGTATCAGATTACCGGGCCATGGGACGGTTCCCGCCGGGCTGACCGATGTGGACTGGCAGGACTGGCTTGCCGCCACGCGCCTTGCGGTGAGAGAAGCGAAACGACTGACGGGTAATGATGTGCCCCTGCATATCGTCGGATTTTCCAACGGCGGCGCGCTGGCAATGAAATATTCGCTGGACGCGCTGGATAATGCCGAACTGGCAAAACCCCAGCGGGTGATCCTGATTTCTCCGATGATCGGTATTACCAGCTTCGCGCGTTTTTCCGGCCTCGCTGGCTGGCCCGCGTTTCTTCCCGCCTTCTCGAAAGCCGCATGGTTAAACATCATGCCCGAGTTTAATCCGTTCAAATATAACTCCTTCCCGACGAACGCTGCCCGGCAGTCCTTCCTGCTGACCAAAGCGCTGCAAAAGCAGATAGTGACTGACTCGAGAAATCACAGACTTAACAGCTTACCGCCGGTATTGACCTTTCAGTCCGTTGTGGATTCAACGGTCAGTACGCGGGCGATCGTGACGGCGCTGTATAACCGTTTGCCGGAAAATGGCAGTGAAATTGTCCTCTTCGATTTGAATCATGCCGTCAGGTTTAATTCATTATTACGCCGGACGTCTTACACCGCGCTGGCACGGTTGCTGCCCGCGCCGCCACGCGCTTATCAGACCACGATCATCACTAACGCGAATTCAGCCAGTACCGATATGGAAATCCGCACAACACCTGCCGGGAAAACAGACACCACAGTGGAAAAGCTGCAGGGAATGCGCTACCTGCCGGACGTATACTCCCTTTCTCATGTCGCGCTCCCCTTCCCGTTAAGCGATTCGCTGTACGGGCGCTATCCCCATCCGCTGAATCAATATGGGATCAGCCTCGGCACGTTTGCTGCTCGCGGCGAGCGTTCGGTGCTGGTTGTGGGTCTGGACTCGCTGATGCGTCAGTCTTCCAATCCGTTCTTTCCCTATATGATCAAGCGCATTGACGAAGGGATGGACACTCGCCCGGCTCTCTCCGGGAAATAACTCTTCTCTGGATAAGTGGCCACCACGGCCACTTTTTCCTGAGGATGCGGTACTACGCTTTCGCCGACGTCGACAGCCACTGATATACCGCTGACAAATCCTGTCCGGCATATCCCGCGCCCGCCGCCTGCTGCCACAGTTCGGCAATGTTATCCAGCCCCGGCATGGTGTGCGGCTCGGCCAGGGATAGCGCCAACCGGGCATCTTTCAGCGCATGCGCCAGTTGCATCTGCGGCGCGAATTGCTCGCTGGCGATGGCATCCAGTTTCACTTTGACATACGGTGCGGCCAGCGGGCCGCCTTCCAGAGCGCTCCAGAGCTGGTCGGGGGTAAAGCCCAGCGTCTTCGCCAGCTGGGCGCTTTCCGCGATACCCTGCATCATCGAAATCAGCCAGGCATTGAGGACCAGCTTCATTTTCTGGCTGTTGCCCGCCTCGCCAAACCACTGCGTCCCGCGGGAGATAGCCGCAAACACCTGTTCGGCAGCGGCACACTTTTCACGATCTCCGCTGGCGAGCACCAGGATCTGCGCCTTCTCCGCCGGGGCTTTGGTCCCTGATACCGGGGCATCGACGAAGGTCATCGCCGGCTGAAGCGCCCGCAGCAAGGCGATAGCCTCCTGCGTCTCCGGCAGGCCAATGGTGCCCATCTGGCAATAGATCGCCTGCGGCTGACAGGCAGGCGCTATTTGCGCCAGTACCTCGAGGGTAGCCTGACCGTCGGCGAGCATACTGATGATCACCTCGGCATCAGCGACCGCTTGCTGCGGCGTGGTATGCAGGGATAATCCCTGCGCCTGTAAATCTTCGCCGCGTGCTGGCGAACGGTTCCAGCCCGCGACGGTAAAGCCCTTCTTCAGCAGATTGCTGGCAAAAGCATGTCCCATGGCGCCGAGTCCCAGCACCGCGACCTTTGGTAATGTACTCATCTTGTCTGTCCTGATTCGCGTGTTAATAAATGTCGGACGTCTACTATCGCATCTCTGACACGGATGTCAGTAGCAATAACCGCCATAAAAAGTGACGCTGTCACTCATGGTCTCACGGCTGTCGGAGCCACGCCAGCAAACGGCGCATCGCTGGCGTCAGCCGGGCATCATCCTGATAACACAGACACAGGCGGCGCTGTGCCCAGCGATCCTGCAGCGCGATGACGGCAAACCGGTAGCGCTGCTGGTAGCGTTCGGCAATGACGCGGGGCAGGATCGCCCCGCCGGCGCCGTGAGCCACCATCTCGCAAAGCCCTTCAAAATGGCTCATCCGGACCCGGACGTTTAGCCCCTGGCCGAGCCCGGCGGCATGTTGTTCAATATGCTGCTGCAGTGCGCTGGTCTGGTAGAGGGCGACCAGCGGCTCGTTGATGACCGCCGCAAACGCCACTTCATTCGCGCCGGCCAGAGGGTGAGTCGGCGGCACAATCAGCACCAGGGGATCATCGGCGACAGGATCCAGATGCAGCGGCCCGGGGTCGACCGCATCGGACACCACTCCAGCCTGCGCCACACCCGCCAGAATGCTGCTGACGATATCCGCGCTGGTGCGCTCTTCGGTGTCGATTTGCACCGCCGGATGCGCTGCCATCCAGGCGGCGAGCTTGCCCGGCAGAAAAGCCGACATCGCCGAGGTGTTGGCGAACAGCCGCAGCGTCCCCTGCTGACCGCGGGCGAAGGCGCTCATCGCCTGGCGCAGACGCTGCTGCTGCGCAAGAAGCGGGCGTGCATGGCGCGCCAGTACCTCCCCGGCCTCAGTCAGCGTCACGCCGCGAGCATGACGCTGCAACAGGGGAACACCGACCTCTGCCTCCAGCTTGCGCACTCTTTCGCTGGCGGAGGCCAGGGCGAGATGGACCATGGCGGCCCCACCGGTAATACTGCCGCTCTCCACGATGGCGATAAACAGTCGCAGATCGGCCAGATCCATCCGCATCACACCCTCCCCACCCTTCGGTTTTCCCGTAGTCTTAGGGCAACATACCGCATTGTGGCTTTAGCGACCAGTGGTTTCAATGTCCCTTTCTATCCTGAAAAGTGAGCCATGATGTTCGATCTCCACATCTTTTATTTACTGCTGATCTTTATCGCCGCCGGACTGGTCAAAGGGGTGACCGGCATGGGATTACCCACCGTGGCGATGGGCCTGCTTGGTCTGCTGATGCCGCCGCAGGCCGCAGCGGCGCTGCTGGTACTTCCCTCGCTGTTAACCAATCTCTGGCAGTTGCTGGCTGGCCCCGCGCTGGCGCAGATTGTGCGCCGCCTCTGGCTTATGATGACCGGGATTATTATGGGAACGCTGGCGGGGTCGTCACTGCTGATCAGCCTCAATCCTCGGTGTTCAGCGCTGGCGCTTGGCACCGTGTTGATAGCCTATGCCGGGTATGCGCTCTGTGGCCCGGCGTTGCAGGTTTCCGCCCGCGTGGAGAAGTGGCTGTCGCCGCTCATGGGCGGTCTGACCGGCGTTATCACCGGGGCGACCGGGGTATTTGTTATTCCGGCCGTTCCCTGGCTGCAGACGCTGGGCTTTCGTCGAGACGAACTGGTGCAGGCTCTGGGGTTGTCGTTTACCCTCTCCACCCTGGCGATGGCGGCCGGCCTCTCCCTGCACGATGGCTGGCATGCTGATTCGCTGCTGCTGTCGGGGCTGGCGCTGTTGCCCGCGCTACTCGGCATGTGGCTGGGACAGTGGATCCGCTCGCGTCTCAGCCCGCGACGCTTTCGTCAGGGCTTTCTGCTGTTCCTGCTGGCGCTGGGAATGGAGCTGATCGCCAGGGGATGGCTGACCTGAATCCGCTAGCGGCGGGTAATGTGCTTCACGTTGTACTTACTGGTGTTCTGGTAGATCTCTGAGAAATCGACGATCGCCCGGTTTTGCGCATAACTCACCGACTGCACCCGCAGCAGGAGGCTGTTTGGCGCCACCTGCAGCAGCTCGGCCTGCTCGCGGGTCGCCAGCACCGGCGTATAGCTGCGGTGGCTCTCGATGATGGTGATATGACACTCTTTTTTGAAATAGTTGAATTTAGACTGCTCGAGGTTACCCACGCTGAGCCAGGGAAAGGTGGCGAATGGAATATAGCTGTTTTCCACGAGGATCGGGACCTCATCAATCAGCCGCAGCCGCCTGACGTAGTAAACTTTTTCCCCCGGCTGGATCTTTAACTGCTGGGCGATGGCCGGAGGAGCATCAAGCAGCGTGAATTCAATGACTTTGTTACGGTAGTTGGTGACGCCTACCACCTGCATCTGGTAGTTAAAGCCCTCCAGTTCTCCCCCGTGATAGTTACTTTTACGCACAATGCAGGTTCCGCTGCCGTGCCGCCGCGCGATCAGCTTTTCCTCCTCCAGTAGCGCCAGCGCTTTGCGCAGCGTCATCACCGAGACCTGCAGCTCCGCAGCGAGCGCTTTTTCGCTGGGCAGCATATCGCCGACGGCATAGTCGTCGCTGTTGATGCGGGTCCTCAGTTCAATGGCAATCTTTTTATAAATCACTTTTAGATGTCTCGCTAAGGTGGCGCTCGTCAAACAAATAAGCGAATAACTTAATGTAAATAAAAGATTATTTTTAAATTTCAGCGAAAATTTCAACACTAACTCATCTATAAATCTCGCCATATTTATATATCTGTCCAGCAACAATATATATGACTTTCATCACAGATGGCCCTTTTCCTGCTCGGGATCCTGGTGGTCTGCTCCTAGTCTGATAAGCCTATTCATCAGGTCTGCGAAGACGAGAGGACAACCATGATTGGCGTGAAAAAGCTTCAGGACTTTTCCAAAGCAATGATCGGGCCGGTGCTATATCTGCCGGCTATCGGCCTGTTGATCGCCCTGTTCAGCATGACCACCAACCGGCTGTGGGTGGATGAAAGCAGCGCGCTCTACCTGTTGGGGAAATTCGTCTCCAGCATGCTCTGGGCGCTGATGAACCATCTCGGGTTTCTGTTCTGCCTTGGGCTGGCCAGCGGCCTGGCGAAAACCCGCAAAGCCGAAGCGGCCTTCGTGGCGGCGATGACCTGGCTGGTGTATCTGGCGGCGAACAATAGCTGGCTGACCCTGACCCATCGCCTGGCGTCCGGTGCCACCAACGCGCAACTGTACGGCAGTGGACAAACCTTTATCTTTGGTTTTCAGGTCATTGATATGGGCGTGTTCCTTGGGATTATCCTTGGCTGCGCCGTCGCCTTTGTCCACAACCGCGTGGTCGGCATTGAGTTTCGCGGCGCGCTGTCGATCTACGGCAACAGTAAGCTGGTGCTGATCGTGATGCTGCCGCTGGTTGGCCTGTTCGCCATCGCCACCGTCTATCTCTGGCCGGTGGTTGAGCTGGGCATTTCGGCGCTGACCGGCTTTATGAAATCCTTTGGCGCCATCGGGGTCTTCCTGTACGGTTTTCTCAACCGGTTCCTGATCCCGACCGGGTTGCATCATCTTATCTGGTCGCCGTTTGTCTTTACCTCGATCGGCGGACAGCTGCTGATTGATGGTCAAACGGTTATTGGCGCCAAGCCCATTTTCCTTGCCGAAATCGCCCGTCATCCCATCGGGGCGCTGAGTGATTCCGCCCGGTTTTTAACCTACGGGATGGTGAAGATCTTCGGCACCGCCGGCATGGCGCTCGCCTTCTACCGTACGGCGAAACCGGAGAATAAGCAGCGGCTTAAAGTCACGCTGATCCCCTTAATTGTGACCTCCGTTCTGGTGGGGATCACCGAACCTTTTGAGTTTCTCTTTATCTTCACCGCCCCGCTGCTGTGGCTTATCTACTCCCTGCTGGACGGTTTGTTCCAGATGCTGGCCTGGCTGCTTCACGTGCGGGTCTGCGCCACCAACGGTCTTATCGATTTTGTCGTCTATAACCTCCCTGCCGGCGCCAGCGTGACGCGCTGGCCGGTATTTGTCGCCCTCGGCCTGCTGGAGACCGCCACCATGTACCTGGTCGGCACCTTCTGTATTACCCGTCTGCGGATGCTCACCCCTGGCCGTGAAGCGGCTGCCGATGCGGAGCCTTCCGAGCAGACGGGCCAGGCAAGCGAGATTGCCGATAAAGGTACGCTGGTGATTGCGGGACTGGGCGGAAAAGAGAATGTCTGCGTAGTGGAAAACTGTTTTACCCGTCTGCGGGTCGATGTGCGCGACCCCGCCCTCATCCAGCAGTCGCTGTTGAAAGAGAGCGGCGGGAGCAGCGTGCTGATTAAAGGCAACCATGTCCAGGTGATCTATGGCCTGGGGGTTAACAAAATTCGAACGGCGGTCAACGCCAGTCTGGGTGTTACTGAATAACGAGGTGGTAAATGAAAGATAACTTTGTGGTCACGATTGCCGGCGGCGGCAGTACTTATACCCCTGGGATTGTGATGATGTTGCTGGAAAATATGTCGCGCTTTCCCCTGCGGGAGATCCGTCTGTACGACAACCATCACCAGCGTCAGAAAACGATCGGCGACGCCTGCGCTATTCTGGTGGCAGAACGCTTCCCGCAGGTGAAGTTCAGCTATACCACTGATCCGCAGGCGGCCTTCACTGACGTCGATTTTGTGATGGCGCATATTCGCGTCGGTCTGTATGAAATGCGGGAAAAGGATGAAAAGATCCCGTTAAAATATGGCGTGCCGGGACAGGAGACCTGCGGTCCGGGTGGGATTGCCTACGGCATGCGCTCCATTGCCGGGGTGCTGGAGCTGGTCGATTATATGCAGCAATACGCTCCGAACGCCTGGATGCTCAACTATTCCAATCCGGCGGCCATCGTCGCGGAAGCCACCCGTCGCCTGCGACCCGACGCGCGCATCATCAACATCTGCGATATGCCGGTGGCTATCGAGGGGCTGTTTGCCGACATCCTCGGCCTGCCGTCGCGCAAGGCGCTGAACGTCCGCTACTATGGCCTGAACCATTTCGGCTGGTGGACCCGTATCACCGATAAAGCCGGTAACGATCTGATGCCGGCGCTGAAGCGTCACGTGGCGGAACAGGGATACAGCAGTCCAAAAGAAGATTTTCAGCATAAAGCGCCAAGCTGGATCGAAACCTTTAAAAAGGTGAAGGATGTGTTTGCCCTCGATCCGTCGACACTGCCTAACACCTATCTGAAATACTACCTCTATCCTGACTATGAGGTGGCGCACGCCGATCCAGACTTTACGCGGGCGAACGAGGTGATGGCCGGACGTGAAAAAGAGGTCTTCGATATGGCCCGGGAGATTACCCGTCGGGGCACGGCGGAAGGCGCGCATTTTCATGCCGGGGCCCATGCCACCTTTATCGTCGACCTCGCCTGCGCCATCGCTTTTAACACCCAGGAGCGGATGCTGTTGATCGTTGAGAACAACGGGGCGATCGCCAACTTTGATGAGACGGCGATGGTGGAAGTCCCCTGCCTGGTGGGCGTCAATGGCCCGGAGCCGCTGGCGATGGGGAAAATCCCGTCGTTCCAGAAAGGGTTGATGGAGCAGCAGGTGGCGGTCGAAAAGCTGGTGGTTGACGCCTGGGTTGAGGGTAGTTACCAGAAACTGTGGCAGGCCATTACGCTATCGAAAACGGTGCCCAGCGCCGCGGTGGCGAAAGCCATCCTCGATGAACTGATCGTCGCCAACGAAGGCTACTGGCCCGCACTGCACTGATCTTTTTCGTGATGGGTAAAATGCAGAGGATCCCCCTTCTCTGCATTTTTACCCAGCGTTCCCGCCGGCCACACATTCATCCTATAACCTCCCCCACGGGCTTTCTTCCCCTCCAGACCGTTGCCAGAAGGCCGCCATCCTCGTTTTACCCTGATCACAGTAATGAAATATAAATTCTATTCCAGGATATTATGGCGTAAAAATGTGATCTGCGTTGTATTCTTTGATTTACATTAACCTACTGAAAACAACATCATTATTACCGGCCTGTAAATTTAACCTGGTTTTCATGGGGATATGCTCCCTCCATCCTTTGTGATTGGCTTCATGCATTTACCATTCTGCAACACCAATTTGAAATTAAATTTTCATAATGTGATCTTGTAGCATGCTCATTCCATTTCTTTGTGCCATATTCTTATCACGATAAATCGCCGCAACGACAGCAACGTGCCACACCAGGGCGCTGTCCACCGGCAGACGTCGGCGCTGCCGACGCACTGAAGACCGCTAACCCGAAAAGGAGAACGGATATCGACTACATCCATATCAACACCAAGCCGTAAACCTCTTTGACCGCCATTGCTGAGCGTACCCTGCCATGTGCTGAGCAATTACACAAAGAAGAAAAATCATTTAGTTCAGTTAGATACGACAACACAGGCGTAATAAATCCTGACTGGGGAGATGTATTTTTATCTTGTGTCGTTCAATAAAATAAAGGGACTACCATGTCATTTATAACAAACCTGAACCAGCAACAGAGAAAACGACTTCATCAGATCACCTTAGTGGCCACCTTCGGCGGCCGCTTTTCGGTTACGACACCGGCGTTATCAACGGCGCCTTTTCCTCACTGAAGCAGTACATGGCGCTGACCCCGACTACCGAAGGGCTGGTGATGAGCGTCCTGCTGATCGGCGCCGCGCTGGGCAGCGTGTTTGGCGGCAAGTTTGCCGACTTCTTCGGCCGGCGCAAATATTTACTCTTCCTCTCTTTTATTTTTCTTATCGGCGCCCTGCTTTCCGCCGCAGCTCCCGATATCACCACCCTGCTGATTGCCCGCGCCCTGCTGGGCTACGCCGTCGGCGGCGCGTCGGTCACTGCCCCCACTTTTATTTCGGAAGTGGCGCCTACCGAGATGCGCGGTAAGCTGACCGGCCTGAATGAAGTCGCCATCGTCATTGGCCAGTTGGCGGCGTTTGCCATCAACGCGATCATTGGCATCATCTGGGGCCATCTGCCGGACGTCTGGCGCTATATGCTGCTGGTACAGGCCATTCCCGCTGTCTGCCTGTTTGTTGGCATGTGGCGCGCGCCGGAAAGCCCGCGCTGGCTGATCAGCAAAAATCGCCACGAGGAAGCGCTGCATATTCTCAAACAGATCCGCCCGGCGGAACGCGCGCAGAAGGAGTATGACGACATCTCCACCCTGATCAAAATTGAAGCCGGCAATAAGTACAGCGCTCAGGGCACCTTCACGACTATCCTCAAAACGCCATGGATCCTCAAAATTTTGCTGGTCGGTATTACCTGGGCCGCGTTGCAGCAAACTACTGGGGTTAACGTCATTATGTACTACGGCACGGAAATTCTGAGTGCCGCCGGCTTCTCAGAACGTACCTCGCTGATCTGTAACGTGCTGAATGGTGTCTTCTCCGTCGGCGGTATGCTGATTGGCGTGCTGTTCCTTGTCGACCGTTTCAAACGTAAGACGATCATTATCTACGGCTTTGCCATTATGGCCACGCTGCACCTGATTATCGCCGCTGTCGATTACACCATGGTGGGCGATCTGAAAGCCACCGCCATCTGGCTGCTGGGCGCGCTGTTCGTCGGTGTGATGCAGGGTTCCATGGGCTTTATTACCTGGGTGGTATTAGCTGAGCTGTTCCCGTTGAAATTCCGCGGGCTGTCGATGGGGATCTCGGTATTTTTCATGTGGATCATGAACGCGGTGGTCAGCTACCTGTTCCCGCTGCTGCAGGCGAAACTGGGCCTTGGGCCGGTCTTCTTCATCTTCGCAGCCATCAACTACTTAGCGATTCTGTTCGTGGTCTTCGCCCTACCGGAGACCTCCAATAAATCGCTCGAGCAGTTAGAAGAAGAGCTGTCAGCGAATCATGAGGGTAAAAAATCTACGCGTCTCACCAGGGAGGTTGGCTATGATCGATAACATCACGCTGGATAATCTGCATATCGGCTGCAAGGCCAGTAATAAAGCGGAAGTGATCGCTATGATTGGCGCGGAGTGTAAAGCCAAAGGATATGTGAATCAGGAGTGCGTTCACTTTCTGCTGGAGCGTGAACATCAGGTTTCCACTTTTTTGGGGAATGGCATCACCTTGCCACATTTGCCGAAATCCGCGACGGATATCATTCTCAAAACCGGCATTGAGATCTTTCAGTTCCCTGATGGCGTTATCTGGGATCGCAGCAACGTGATGTTTATTGCCATCGGCGTCATCGCGAAAGAAAAAGAGCATATTGATGTGCTCAAAGAAATTGCCTCGATATTTAGCGATGAACTGATCGCTAACGCGCTGTCATTAATTTCAGACAAAAATGACTTCCTGAAAATTCTGCAACATAATGCCTTGCCTCATTAGGTATGACGCCAGCCGGAGCCTTGGCTCCGGCTGTTTCAGACCACTCCCGCAAGCGGCCAGCGGTGAATAGTGAATAGGTTTTAATTTAGCTGGTGATAGAGCCACATAAAATAATAACAATGGAAATTACCGTCATATTGTTAAATGGGCCATGGAGAATATTTCACTGCCACAATAAATTTTAAAAAACACCTATAAAAACAAGTGATTTCGTTTTTTTTACCCACCATTCTCTACGCCTTTCCATTGCCATGCTGCGATCGCTCATGCTAGTGATTACTGCGCTATTCCATAAATTTTGATTTATATCAATACCTCGTCGGGCATTAAACTGCATTTTACAGCGCGATTATTTTGGCAAGGTGTATACGACATTGGTTTTACGACTTGGATATTTCTTTAGCCGTCCCTCAAGCCTGTGGGGATGGTTGATGTGTAACGCGCTTAACGGCATCGCGATTGTGCTTTGCTTTCGCGCGATAAGCATCGTGACGGGCTTTAGCGAAGTGGTCTGGCAGGTCATCATCACGCTGGCTATTATTATATCAACCTGGTACAGCGCTAATTATTTCGCTGCGCTGGAAGCTCGACGCGATAAACGACGCTTTATGCTGCTGGCCTGGGTGGTCATCACCATTCTGTTAAATTTCATTCACCTTGGCGGTGGTTAACGCTGTTAATGCAAGGATCATCTCATGACGCTGGCGATGCTGTGGGTGCTTATCAGTCATCATAAAGGGTTGACGCTGTTACTGATCGTGGTTATTGCGCTGGTGCTTATTGCGCTCATCCCGCTGGTAAAAAGGCTGTTGCGTAGCATCAACGGCGATCCCTGACCGTGTCCTGATGGCCGCCGACAGGCGGCCATGTATCCTGCGTTTTCGCTTCGCCCCCCCCACCAGCCCCGTCCGGTATCCCACGCAGATCCAAAGCGCACAAAAGAAATGAGAACCATTATCAAACAAGCTGTGTTACCGTGTCAGCCCAACAAAATGACAGCTCAAAGAATACAGGGGGTTAGACAAGGTGAAGCGGAATTCAGGGAGCATCCGGGCGCGCGGGCTGCTGACGCTGGCGGTTGGCGTGCTCTTCTACAGTAGCGGTAGCACCGCCCGACCGGATCTTCAGCCGCTGGGGCCAAACATCGCCGATAAAGGGTCAGCGTACTATCATTTTACGCAACGTCAGTATGACTCCGCCGATGGCGAACGCCACTACCGGGTGTGGACTGCCGTGCCGGACAAAGCCCCGCCCGCCGCCGGCTATCCTGTGCTGTATATGCTGGATGGTAACGCGGTGATGGATAAGCTTAACGACGCCCTTCTGCAGCAGCTCTCCGCCGGCTCCCCGCCGGTGATCGTCGCTATCGGTTACCAGACAACGCTGCCCTTCGATACCGCCGCCCGGGCCTGGGATTACACTCCTCCGCTAAAGGCCTTCAAACCGCAAGTCGGGAAACCCGCGCTGCCGCCGCGAAAAACCGGAGGTAATGACCTGTTTCGTCAGTTGCTGACCGAAACAATGGTGCCGCAAACGGAAGCTCACCTGAAAATAGATCCCCACCAGCGCGCGATCTGGGGCCACTCCTACGGCGGGCTGTTTGTGCTCGACGCGTGGCGGAAGACCTCGCTGTTTCACCTCTATTATTCGGCCAGCCCGTCGCTGGGCCAGGCGCAGGAATCTCCGCTGAAGGGCAGCGAAGCTTTAAGCGCCACCGCCTTCATCGGGAAATCGCTGTATCTGCTGGAAGGTGATGGCAAAGCTGCCCGGGAACCGACCGGCCACGTGGCTTCCCTGAGTCTGTTGCGACACACTCAGCAGCAGCTGGCCGACAAAGGCCTGACGGTGGCTTTCTGGCGCTACCCTGGTATGACGCACGGTCAGATGTTTGACGTCTCGCTGCAGTCGGCTCTGCTGCATCTTTCCGGGCAGGCTCCGCTGGCGCATCAGTAATGACGCAGCGCCCACCCGCAGCCGGTGGGCGTATCAGGACGACGGAGGCAGGTGTTTAATATCCACCGGCTCGCCGAACAGAAAGCCTTGCATCTCGTCACACCCTTCCTCTTCGAGGATCTGCAGTTGCCCGGCGGTTTCCACACCCTCGGCGATAAGCGGCGTATTAATTGAATTTCCCAGCGAAATGATGGCCCGCACGAATGAGCGGACCTGGGGATTACTCTCCACATCAAGCATAAAACTTCGGTCGAGTTTAATCACGTCGAAATGGAAATCGCGCAGCATGCTCAGGGAGGAGTAGCCGGTACCGAAGTCATCGAGTGCGATGCTGATCCCCATTTTTTGCAGATGATGCAGGACGCTAAAGGCCAGCTGCTTATTGATGATGAACGCCGTCTCCGTCACTTCAAACTCAAGCAGGCTGACCGGATAGGCGGTACGCATCAGGATCTCGCGGACTTTTTCAATAAAGCTGCGGTGACGCAACTGCACCGGCGAGATATTGACCGAAACTTTTCTGTTGAGACCCTTTTCCAGCGATTCGTTACACACCTGCTCGAGCACCCAGTAACCTAAGGGCACGATGGCGCCGCTCTCTTCGGCGATGGGAATAAACACGTCAGGCGGGATCGGCCCCAGCTGCGGATGCTGCCAGCGCAGCAGCGCCTCGTAACCGGTGATCCGGCGATCTTTGATGTTGCGGATAGCCTGATAGTGGAGCGAAAATTCTCCTGCGTGAATACCGCGCCGGATGTCGGCGGCCATCATATTGCGCTGCCGCGTCTTGTCATCCATTTCACGTTCGTACCAGCAAATCTTGTGGTCGAGACTGCTCTTTGCCCGATACATGGCCAGATCGGAATTGCTCAGTACCGTGTTAATATCCGTACCGTCCTCCGGGTAGACCGAGATGCCAATGCTGGCGGAGAGAACCACTTCCGTCGCGGCAAACGTCTGCTTACCGCTGAAGCAGTGCCAGAGGCGCGCAGCAAAGGCATCCACTTCACCCTCATCGGCAAAAGGTTTAACGGCCACAAACTCATCGCCGCCAAAGCGCGCGACCATCTCCTCCTTCTGCAGCGTTTTCAGCACGGCGCCTGCCACACGCTGCAGCAGCTGGTCACCAATCAGATGGCCCTGCAGGTCATTAATCTCTTTAAACTTGTCTAAATCGATGGTGAAAATGGCAAAGCGGCGGGCATCATTACCGGTGATCAGCTTTTCCACCCGCTCAAAGAACTCCACCCGGTTAGGTAAACCAGTCAGCGCATCGTAGCGCGCCATCCATGCGATGCGGTCATTAATCGCTTTTTGTTCACTGATATCGCGGGTGATTTTGGCAAAACCCAGCAGGGTGTTCTGCTCATCGCGGATGGTATCGATCATGACATGCGCCCAGAATCGGGAGCCGTCTTTGCGGTAACGCCAGCCTTCCCCTTCGAACTGCCCGCTACGCAGGGCGATTTCCAGGTTTTTCGCCGGTACACCGGAGAGTTGCTCAGCTTCGCTATAGAAGAGACCGAAGTAGCAACCGATGATCTCGTCGCTCAGGTACCCTTTTGCCCGGCGGGCACCTTCGTTCCAGCTGATGACCGTACCGTCAGTGCTCAGCATGTATATGGCATAATCTTTAACACTTTCAATAAAGTGACGATAGGCGATATCCGTCAGGTGATCGTTACTCATGGTACAGCGCTCTCTGTGGCTCGGTCGTGGCAAAACGCACTAGATATAGCAGAACAACGCCCATGATGAATACAAGGTTAAGACGTTTTGTTGCCGCCTTTCTGGCCCTGGCAACCGCAGATAGCGCACCAGACAGCTCTGTTAAGCGTAGTGGAATCCACTGCGCCGGGTAATGACAATCTGACGATTTTTGCACTTAGGTCGCCCACTAATAGTTACTTTTATTGATTAAAAAGTTTGATTGAAAGAATAAATAAAAGGAGTAATGTTAATAATACTTTCTATGGAGGTTAAATATGTTGCGTGATTATTTAAAAGTGGAAAAAGAAGACCAGCTTGTTGAACAACAGAGCCGTCATGACAATAGCCAGCATTATTCTGCGGTGACTGAATGGGTTATTTTGAGTAAAGATGGTCAGCGTAAAGGTCGGGTATCCCTGTTCGACCGTTTCACCACCCGCCGCTCCTGGAGCGACAGCTTTCGCATTACGCAGTTCGATAATGCGGGTAAAGTGGTGGTGGATAAACTCACTGACGCGCTGTAACTCCCCCGGATTCCCGGCCTGACGGGAGAATATTCATACGCAAAATTAACACCTGCATTAAATATATTGATGCGCCGCGCTTCGCCGCCGTCATGTTATTTTCATTCTGCATACCGATAATCTAATGGGTATTTTCGCCATGGTGAATGGCGCGAATGATTAACCCGAAAAAAATGCTGAAAATAAGCCCGCTGGTCGGGCTTTTTTGCGTGGGCCTCTCGCCTCCCCCCGGTCACGACACAAAATGCCCATGACATCCCGTGCCGGCCTGTATACGATACATATACGAATCATATATGGACTGTCTCTATGGGAATCGTCAAAATCTCCGATCTATTGCACGATGATATTCGTGATGCCAGCAAAGCTATGTCCCGCTCCGTCAATGCCCAGGCGGAATACTGGATCCGTCTGGGCATGATGAGCGAGCTCTACCCCGAGCTTAACCACCAGCAGATCAAACTGCTGATGCTGAAATCCGGCTCTGACCGTCTGCTGGAGGTAATCAATGCCATCAATAATCATTAAAACCGCCGATGAACTCGCACGTCAGCGCCATGCCGGCCAGCTGCTGGCGTCGGTGTTTGATATGCTGGATACCTTTATCGTTCCCGGCGTAACGACGATGGCGATTAACGATCGAGTGGAAGATTTTATCGTCAACCAACTGCATG
>PJTV01000008.1_pt1 | contig 158132 bp, 136 predicted proteins | sample 1512081 | NCBI WGS metagenome assembly PJTV01 (sample SAMN08177683, study PRJNA422409) | Soil metagenome, whole genome shotgun sequencing project. | isolation source: Soil enriched on wood chips: alkali lignin treatment | place: USA: Madison | collected 2015-01-15 | reverse complement strand
GAGGTGAGCCGCTCATTCTGGCAGCTCGTTTCGGTTTCGTCAACACCTCGTGAGAGGCCTTTCCGATCCCTGCCGGCGTCCAGACCGAAGTCCTTCCTGCCAGGCGAGCCGCACATTCTGGCGGCTCTTTCCGGATCCGTCAACACCTCGTGAAGAGGTCCTTTCCGAATCCCCCACCCGATCCGCCGAAGCGTTTCCCGTGAGCGAGCCGCCCAGTATAGGGCCGTTTCGCAAAACTGCAACACCTTCCTGAGAAGATCCTTGCCGCCCCCGCCAACAACCTCGTCGGCGGGGCGCGCATTCTGCACGCAACCGGAACGTTTGGGAAGTCCCTGAATAGAGGAATTTCAGGGAGTCGCCATGGATACCCCCGGGATGCGTCGAAATGCCACTGCCGCCTTGCCGCAGGCGTCGCCCAGCCCCCCTGTCTCCACGCCCGCATGCGACGCGTCGTACAGATAGACCACGCGCGCGCCCTCTCCTGCTGCGCGACACGCCATCTCCGCCGCCGCGGTGTACGACGCTGCGCTATGGCGGGTGGCGTCCCGGCGAGCCGGCTCCAGCGCCGCGGCGTCCACCCCGGGGCCAACCACGATCACGTCCGCCTCGTTGAGGGCACGCAGGGCCCTGAGGGTGTAGAGATCCGGCTCAACCGCCGCGATCGCGGCGACACTTCCACTCACCGCAAGCGTGGAACCGGCCGCCTGCAGCTCTTCGAGAAATGCCGCTTCCAGCTTCTCCGGGCTGGCCGCCACGGCGTCCAGCCGGCCATCGAGGATTCGCTCGAACCACCGACGCCGCAGCGAAAGGTCCGGCAGCGTGGCGCGGATCCGCTCTCGATGGCGTGCGAACAGGCGGGCCAGGGCGCCGGTGGCCGGGTCCAGCAGGGTTTCCAGGCGTTCGCGGATGCGCCGCGCCAGCATGGGGGCCGCGCCGGCGGAGGATATGGCCACTACCAGCGGCTCGCGATCCACCACCGCCGGCACCTGGTAGGTGGACAGGGCGGCATCGTCGACCACGTTGATCAGCCGGCGGCGGCGGCCGGCCTCGGTGGCCAGGATGGAATTGAATGCGTGGTCATCCGTTGCCGCCACCACCAGCCACACGCCATCCAGCCAGGCCGGGTCGAAATCGCCGCCAAGGCAGGTGATGTGCCCCTGGTCGACGGCGGCCTGGATGTCCGGATGGCCGATGGCGCGCGTATGCATGCGCACGTCCGCGCCGGCGCGCAGCAGGGCGGCGATCTTCCGCGCCGCGACTTCCCCGCCACCCACCACCAGCACCTCGCGTCCAGCCAGATCCGCAAACAGCGGGTACAGCGCCATCCGGTCTTCTCCTGACTATGTCCGCTGCATCGTCCCGCGCGGCCGGCACCATGTCGATCCCCGCACCGGCTGCGACCGGCCGGGGTGCATCACCTGGATGCGGCCAGGAACCGGCCGAGGGCGGCGGCAACGACGTCGGGGCGGTCCATGTGCAGATGGTGGCTTCCGTCGATCACGCTGACCCGGGCCGCGGGCAACAGCGCCAGCCGCGCCTGGCGCTGGTCCTCCGGGAAGTACGGCTGGGCCTGCCGCGCATGCAGCACGTGGACGGGGCACTCCAGCGCGCGCAACAGCGCCTGCACCTGGTCCTCGGTCATCCGCTGGGCGCTGGGCAGGGTCAGGCGGGGATCGCTGCGCCACACATGGCCGCCCTCGACCGGCCGCGTACCGCGTTCGACGAGCAGGCGGGCCGATGCAGGGGCCATCGGACCGGCCTGCAGACGCGCGCGGACCGCCAGCTCCAGGTCCGGCAAGACCCGCAGGTCCCTGGGCCGCCGCACGCGGGCGGCAGCGACGGCCTCGTGCAGACGCGTCGCGGTGGCGCCAGCGGTGGCGGACAGGGGTCCGATCGTTTCGACCAGCGCAAGACGGTCTACCCGGTCGGGGGCGGCGACGGCGGCCATGCACGCCACTGCGGCGCCCATCGAATGCCCCAGGACCGCGAAGCGGTCCCAGCAAAGGGCGTCGGCCGCGTCCAGCAGCGCATGTACGTAGGTGACCATGGCGTACTCGGCGGCCGGCGGCAGGTGCGCGCTATGGCCGTGGCCTGGCAGCTCGAGCAGAAGCAGATCCAGTGGCGGCAGGAACGGCAGCAGCGGCAGGAAGCTGGCGGCGTTGTCGAGCCAGCCATGCAGGGCGATCACCCGTGGCGCCCCGGGCCGCGCCACGCGCAGCCCGGCCAGGGGCCCGCAGGCCGAAGGCAGGACCGCCCCGGACGGGGTCACTCCATCCTGCCGGCGGCGCGGCGCGACAGCTGCGCCAGGGCGCTGGCGTGGGCGGGGGCGTCGTTGAGGCACGGGATGTAGTGCAGATGCCCGCCCTTGGCCTCGAATTCCTCGGCCAGGCCGAGCGCCACTTCCTCGAGGGTCTCGATGCAGTCCACCGCGAAGCCCGGGCACACCACGTCCACGTCGCGCACGCCGGCGGCCGCCAGGCGGCCCAGCGCGTCCTGGGTGGAGGGCTCAAGCCAGCGCTCGCGCCCGAAGCGCGACTGGTAGGCCATCGACCACTGCGACGGAGCCAGGCCCAGGGCCGCGGCGATCGCCTCTGCGCTGGCGGTGCAGCGCCCGGGATACGGGTCACCGCCATCGGCCAGCCGCTGCGGAATGCCATGGAAGGAGAACAGCAGGTGGCGCCCGGCCTCGCCGGCCGGACGATGGGCGCGGATGCTCTCAGCGACGGCCTGGACCCAGCCGGCATCGGTCGAGTAGTCCTCGATCAGGGTCACATCCATGCCCTGGGTCTCGGCGGCGACCACATCGGCCACCGAAGCGGTGGTGGTGGTCGAATACTGCGGATACAGCGGCAGCACCACCAGCTTGCGCACACCCTGCCCGCGCAGGGCCCGCAGGGCGGTGCGCAACGCCGGCTCGCCATAGCGCATGGCCGGCAGCACCCGCCACTGTGGAATCTCCTCCTGCATGCGCTGGGCGAGCCTGCGGGTGTAGACCATCAGCGGCGAGCCCTCGGCGGTCCACACCTTGGCGTAGTTGGCCGCAGAACGCGGACCGCGCAACGGCAGGATCACTCCATACAGAAGTGGCTTCCACAGCAGCGCCGGGATCGCGACCACCCGCGGGTCGCTGAGGAACTCGCCCAGATAGCGGCGCACCGCCGGCGCGGTGGGCGCCTCCGGCGTGCCCAGGTTGACGACGAGGAGGGTGGTGGCGGCGTCGGTCTGCATGGCGTCGTATTCTGACAGACGCACACCGGCCCCGCGCCCGGGACGGCGTGCGCGGTGGCGGAACGGCCTCAGGCCCGATTCATTGCCGCCTGACTAAGTTCCGGGCGATCGCGGCCCACCGTCCGCGACCCCGTCCCGGAGCCCGAGATGTCCCACCTGAGCAAGTTGCTGCTGCCCCTCCTGCTGCTGGTCGCCGCCCCCGCCGTGGCCGGTCCCGAGGAAGACGCGAGGGCGCGCGAGGCGCTGCGGGTGCTGGGCGAGATCCAGCGCATTCCCGAGCAGTCCATTCCCGACAAGCTTCTGGACGAGGCCAAGGCCATCGTGGTGATCCCGGACACGATCAAGGCCGGCCTGGTGATCGGCGGTCGCCGCGGGCACGGGCTGATGTCGGTGAAGACGCCCGATGGCACCTGGTCCAACCCGGTGTTCGTGACCCTCACCGGCGGCAGCATCGGCTTCCAGGCAGGCGTGCAGTCCTCCGACATCGTGCTGGTGTTCCGCAACGACCGCAGCCTGGACAACGTGGTCAACGGCAAGTTCACCCTGGGCGCCGATGCGGCCGTGGCCGCCGGCCCGGTCGGCCGCAACGCGGCGGCCGCTACCGACGGCCAGCTCAAGGCCGAGATCTGGTCGTGGTCGCGGGCCCGCGGCCTGTTCGCCGGCGTGGCCCTGGACGGCGCCGCGCTGCGGATCGACAGCAACGCCCAGGCGGCGGTCTATGGCGCCAGCACGACGCCGCGGATGGTGTTCGAGGACCGCTCCGCGGTGGCGCCGGGCAACGCGATCGTGGCTTTCCGTGACCAGCTGGAGGAGGCCACCCACGCCGCGCGCGTGGCCCGCGGCGGTGTCGCGCCGGCGGCATCCGCGCCCGCAGCGGCGGTCCAGGTGCCGGCGCCGATGCAGTCCCAGCCGCAGACCCAGGGATTGCAGGCGCCTGCCACGCAGCCGGTCAGCCCGGCCCCCAGCCAGGGCTTCGAGCCGGTGGACGACAGCATCCGCAGCGAGCCGCTGCCGCGTTGATCCCCGGGGCTGAACCGCCAGTTGCCGCGTGCCGCCGCCCTTGGCGGGCTGCGTTATGCTGTGCCGACGTATTACTGACTATGTGAGCAGGCCATGGGCGCTTGGGGCATCGGGCATTGGATCGTCGTGCTGGTCGTGGTGCTGCTGGTATTCGGCACCAAGCGCCTGCGCGGTGCCGGCAAGGATCTGGGCGAAGCGGTGAAGGGCTTCAAGGACGGGATGCGCGAGCCGGAAAAGCCGGCAGGGCAGCTCGGTGACGAGCGCACCGACGCGGCCAGGACCGAGTCCGAGCGCGATCGCGCGCAGCACTGATCCCGCGTCGGCGTACGCGGCATGTTCGATATCGGTTTCAGCGAGCTGCTGCTGATCGCAGTGGTGGCCCTGGTGGTGCTTGGACCGGAGCGCCTGCCCAAGGCGGCGCGGTTCGCCGGGCTCTGGGTGCGCCGCGCGCGGGCGCAGTGGTACTCGGTCCGTGCAGAGCTGGAGCGCGAGCTGGAAGCCGACGAACTCAAGCGCAGCCTGCAGGAAACCCAGCAGTCCCTGCGCCAGGCCGAGGCCGCGCTGAGGCAGGAAGCCGCGGCGGCGCGCACCGGCCTGGACGAGTTGCACCGGCAGGTGCGCGAAGACACGTCGTTGTCCATGCCGGACACCGCAGGAGCGGCCGGAGCGGAAGCTCCGCAGGCCGGCGGGGAGTCTGCCCCGCCGGCCGCCTCCGCCAGCGGCGGCCCAGGCGCCGTGACGCCTGCCAACGCCGACGGGGGACGCGATGAACGCCAGTCCTGAGCAGCAGGGCGAAAGCCCGCTGATGGACCACCTGCTCGAACTGCGCGCGCGGATCATGCGGGCGCTGGCGGGCCTGTTCGTGGTACTGCTGGCATTGCTGCCGTTCGCCAACCGCCTCTATGCGTGGCTGGCCGAGCCGCTGCTGCGCAAGCTGCCCGACGGTGGGCAGCTGATCGCCATCGAGGTGGCCTCGCCGTTCTTCACCCCGCTGAAGCTGGCGTTCTTCGCCGCCGTGCTGGCGAGCGCGCCGTGGCTGCTGTACCAGGCATGGGCGTTCGTGGCGCCAGGCCTCTACCAGCGCGAACGGCGCCTGGCGGTGCCGCTCCTGGTATCGGCGGTGGGCCTGTTCTACGCCGGCTGCGCGTTCGCGTTCTATGTGGTGCTACCGTCGGTGTTCGGATTCCTGACGGCGATCAAGCCCGAGGGCGTGGCGATGATGACCGACATCAACGCCTACCTGGACTTCGTGCTGGTGATCTTCCTGGCCTTCGGCGCCAGCTTCGAGCTGCCGGTGGCGCTGGTGATCCTGGTGCTGCTGGGCTGGGTCACCCCGGACCAGCTGCGCGCCGGCCGCGGCTACGCGATCGTCGGCATCTTCGTGCTGGCGGCGGTCATCACCCCGCCGGACGTGATCTCCCAGCTGCTGCTGGCGGTCCCGATGTGCCTGCTGTACGAGGCCGGGATCATCGCCGCGCGCCTGCTGGACCGGCGCGACGACGCGGACCCCGCCTGAACCGGGCCGGTCAGGCTTCCAGCCGCCCCTGCGCCAGCCCGGCGGCGACCGCCGGCACGGCCTCGCCGAACAGCTGGCCCCAGGCCACCAGCACCGCGCCAGCCAGCAGCGGCATCACCACGGCCATCAGCAGCACCTGCGCGACCAGCGCCCCGAACATCGGGCCGCCGACTGCCTGGGCCAGCAGTGCCAGCAGCATCACCGCGAAGTAGACCGCGAACAGCGCCACCAGGGTCACCAGGGTGAACACCAGCACCGCCGGCAGGTTGGCGAAGCTGGCACGCAGGCTGTCGCCCATCGCCGACAGTCCCGGACGGCCGTCGAACAGGATCCGCGGCACCGCCACGAACACCGTCATTCCGACCGCGACGGCCACGCACAGGCCCATCAGCAACCACAGCAGGATGCGCCCGGCCGGCAGCTCGGCGACCATCGCCTGGACCTGCTCGGGCGTGGGCTGCGCACCCGAGGCCGCCAGCGCGTTGAGCTCCGCGCTGACCGCCGACAGCCGCTGCAGCTGCTCGGAACCGACCAGCACCAGCAGCAGCATGCCCAGCACCAGGCCGGCCACCACCTGCGGCAGCAGGGTCGCCAGCAGGCCCGGCACGCGCCCGTCCTGGAGCCCGCGGGCCAGGTGGCCCGGCAGCGCGGGTCGGTCATCCCGCACCTCCCGCACCGCCCACAGCAGGCCGGCGAACAGCACTGGTCCGGCAATGGCCAGCAGCAGCTGCAGGCCGGCGGCCAGCGCCGGCACCACCGCCGCCAGGAACACCACCACCGCGCCGAGCAGGCCCCACAGCGCGCCCAGGGTGCCCAGTGCCAGCGGCGCCTTCCTCAGCAGGGCGAAGCCGCCCAGCAGCCATTCCGCTCCGGCCGACGCCGGGAGCCTGCGAATCGTGTCCATCCGTAATCCATGATCAGCGCCATCGGCGATGGCGCACTGGCACCGATTATCCGCGATCGGCGCGGTGCGCGCGGGTGCCCGCGGCCGCCTGGCTCCGCGCATGCTGAACGAAGCGACGAAGCAGCCGCCGGGCCTGCGGCGCGGCGCTGACCTCGCGGGCCACCGCATGCGGGCAGCGGCCGTGGTTGCGCAGGCAGTCGGCGCGGGCACGCACGTAGCCGCGCATGTGGTGGGTGGCGAACTCGGGGTGGAACTGCACGCCCCAGGCATCCCGGCCCCAGCGGAAGGCATGGCAGCCGTCCTGTTCGGACCGCGCCAGCACCGTCGCGCCCTGGGGCGGCCGGGTCACGGTCTGCAGGTGGGTGGCGTGCGCGGCGAAGCGCGGTGGCATCGCGGCGAACAACGGATCCTCGAAGGCCGGCGGATGCAGGTCGATGAACACCGTGCCGGACTCGCGCCCGGCCGGGTTGTAGTCCACCTCGCCGCCCAGGGCGTGGGCCAGCAGCTGGTGGCCATAGCAGATGCCCAGCAGCGGCGTGCCCGCCTGCACCACCTCGCGGATCCAGCCGGCGGTCCGCTCGCTCCACTCGGCGCGGTCGGTGACGAAGGCGGCCGAACCGGTGACGATCACCCCGGCCATGCCCGCCACCGGCGGCAGCGCGTCGCCGCCCTCGGCGTTGACCTCGGCCACCTCGTGCGCCGGCAGGCCCGCGGCCACCCGGATCCAGTGCGGGAACCGCCCGTAGCGCTTGAGGCTGCCGACCGGCTGGCCGGTCTCGACGATCAGGAAGGGCGCACGGTCTGCGGCGGTCACGACGGGAGGTCCGGAGCGGCGGAAACCCGTACGGGACGGGGCTTGGGCCTATACTAGCCCGCTTTTCCGCAGCGCAATAAATGCCGATGACAGGTCCGACCTTCCAGGGATTGATCCAGGCCCTCAACGCCTACTGGGCCGACCAGGGTTGCGTGCTGATCCAGCCGCTGGACCTGGAGGTCGGTGCCGGCACGTTCCATCCGGCCACGTTCCTGCGTGCGCTTGGCCCGGAGCCGTGGAACGCGGCCTACGTGCAGCCCTCGCGCCGTCCCACCGACGGGCGCTACGGGCAGAACCCGAACCGCCTGCAGCGCTATTACCAGTACCAGGTGGCGATGAAGCCCAACCCCGACAACATCCAGGAGCTGTACCTGGGCTCGCTGGAGGCGCTGGGCATCGACCCGAAGGTGCACGACCTGCGCTTCGTCGAGGACAACTGGGAATCGCCGACGCTGGGCGCCTGGGGCCTGGGCTGGGAGGTGTGGCTCAACGGCATGGAGGTGACCCAGTTCACCTACTTCCAGCAGGCCGGCGGCCTGGAATGCCGCCCGGTGCTGGGCGAGATCACCTACGGCCTCGAGCGGCTGTGCATGTACTTGCAGAACGTGGACAACGTCTATGACCTGGTCTGGACGGTGGGTCCGCAGGGGCCGGTGACCTACGGCGACGTGTACCACCAGAACGAGGTCGAGCAGAGCGCCTACAACTTCGAGCACGCCGACGTGGCCGAGCTGTTCCACCGCTTCGACGCGTGCGAGGCCGAGGCGCTCAAGCTGGTCGGGGCCGGGCTGCCGCTGCCGGCCTATGAGCAGGTGTGCAAGGCCTCGCACTCGTTCAACCTGCTGGACGCGCGCCGCGCCATCTCGGTGACCGAACGCCAGCGGTACATCCTGCGCGTGCGCACCCTGGCCCAGGCCGTGGCCCAGGCCTACCACGCCCAGCGCGAGAAGCTCGGCTTCCCGGGCCTCAGACGCCAGGACGCCTGAGCGTTCCGTCACGGCAGCAACCCGGGCCGGTGGCGCTCAGTCGCCGCTTCCGGTGCCAAACCCCATCCGGCGCGATGCGCCACCTTCTCCCCGGAAGGAGAAGGGCAAGTCCAAGGTCCATGACATGAGCGAACAGAAACCCCTGCTGGTCGAACTGGGTACCGAAGAGCTGCCGGTCAAGGCGCTGCCGGGCCTGGCGCAGGCCTTCTTCGACGGCGTCGTGGCCGCGCTGCAGAAGCGCGGCGTGGCGGTGGACGCCAGCGGTGCCCGTCCGCTGTACACCCCGCGCCGCCTCGCGGTGCTGCTGCCGGGCGTGGCGGTCGAGCAGCCGGAACAGCACTCCGAAGTGCTGGGCCCGTACCTCAGCATCGCCCTGGACGGCGGGGGCAAGCCGACCCGCGCGCTGGAGGGCTTCGCCGCCAAGGCCGGGGTCGAATGGACCGCGCTGGAGCGCACCAGCGACGCCAAGGGCGAGCGGTTCGTGCACCGTTCGGTCAAGCCGGGTGCGCGCACTGCCGAGCTGCTGCCGGAGGTGGTCAGCGAAGCCATCGCCGGCATGCCGGTGCCCAAGCCGATGCGCTGGGGCGGCCATGACTATGCCTTCGCCCGCCCGGTGCACTGGCTGGTGCTGCTGCTGGGTACCGAGGTGGTGCCGGCGCAGGTGCTGGGCGTCACTTCCGGCCGCAGCAGCCGCGGCCACCGCTTCGAGCACAACCAGTCCGTCGACTTCGCCGCGCCGGGCGACTACATCGAAGCGCTGCGCGCGGCCAGGGTGCTGGTCGATCCGGCCGAGCGCCGCGCCCGCATCGTCGGGCAGGCCGGGCAGGCTGCCGCCAGGGCCGGTGGCAGCGCACGCATCACCGAGGACAACCTCGAGCAGGTGGTGTGCCTGACCGAGTGGCCGTCCGCCGTGCTGTGCAGCTTCGAGCGCGACTTCCTGGCCGTGCCCCAGGAAGCGCTGATCGAGACGATGGAGATCAACCAGAAGTTCTTCCCGGTGCTGGACGGCGCCGGCAGGCTGACCGAGTACTTCATCGGCACCGCCAACATCGAGTCGCGCGACGTGTCCGAGGTGAGCAAGGGCTACGAGCGGGTGATCCGCCCGCGCTTCGCCGACGCGCGCTTCTTCTTCGACGAGGACCTCAAGCAGGGCCTGGCGGCCATGGGCGATGGCCTGAAGACCGTCACCTACCAGGCCAGGCTGGGCACCGTGGCCGACAAGGTCGCGCGGGTGGCCGCGCTGGCCGAGGCCATCGCGCCGCAGGTGGGCGCAGACCCGGCGCAGGCGCGTCGTGCCGCGCAGCTGGCCAAGAACGACCTGCAGAGCCGCATGGTCAACGAGTTCCCGGAGCTGCAGGGCATCGCCGGCCGCCACTACGCACTGGCCGCCGGCGAACCGCAGGACGTGGCGCTGGCGATCGACGAGGCCTACATGCCGCGCTTTGCCGGCGACGCCATCGCCAGCTCGCGCCTGGGCCAGGTGCTGGCGATTGCCGAACGCGCCGACACCCTGGCCGGCGGTTTTGCCGCGGGCCTGAAGCCGACCGGCAACAAGGATCCCTTCGCCCTGCGCCGCAACGCGCTGGGGCTGGCGCGGACGCTGATCGAAAGCGGCTTCCAGCTGTCGCTGCACGAGCTGCTGGCCACCGCCGCCGGCGCAATCGGCGCACTGCCTTCGGGCAAGGACGGTGCGACCACCTCGGCCGACCCGGCCGAGCTGTACGACTTCATCCTCGACCGCCTGCGCGGCTATTACGCCGACAAGGGCGTGCCGGCCGCGCACTTCAACGCGGTGGCCGAGCTGAAGCCGGCCTCGCTGTACGACCTCGACACCCGCCTGGACGCGATCGGCACGTTCGCCGCGTTGCCGGAGGCCGGGGCGCTGGCCGCGGCCAACAAGCGCATCGGCAACATCCTGAAGAAGGCCGACATCGCCATCCCGGCGATGGAGGACCCGGCCCTGTTCACCGAGGACGCCGAGCGCGCCCTGGGCGAGGCGGTGGAGGCCGCACTGGGCGATACCGACGGCCCGCTGCGCGAGCACGACTACGTGCGCGTGCTCGAATGCCTGGCCCGGGTGCGGCCACAGGTGGACGCGTTCTTCGACCAGGTGATGGTCAACGCCGAGGACCCGGCCGTGCGCGGCAACCGCCTGGCCCTGCTCAGGCGCCTGGCCGACCGCTTCGGCGCGGTCGCCGCGATCGGCCACCTGTCGGCCTGACCGCCGGCGCCACGGCGGCCCGTCCGTCGCGGTGGCACCGCCGCCGGCGCCCGATCCGGCGCCGGCGTGAGGACGGCTTCAGGCCGCCTCCGCACGATCCCGGTATCCTGCGCCGATGCCGCTGCCCCCCCGCATCCGCAACCTTCCCCTCCTCCTCGTCCTGGTTCTGGTCCCGGCCCTGCCGGCACTGGCACGCGGCACCATCGACCGGGTCGACATCGTCGGCCTGGACGGCGAGCCGGCGATGGAGCAGAACATCCGCCTTGCGTTGGGCCTGACCGATGCGCTGGGCAAGGAGCAGGGCGAGTCGCGCCTGGAGCTGCTGCTGCTCAACGCCGAGGACGAGGCCCGGCACGCGCTGGAGCCCTTCGGCTACTACTCGCCCACCATCACCGTGGACGCCCCGCGCGACAGCGCCGACCGCATCGTGGTCACCGTGCGCGTGGACAAGGGCGAGCCGGTGCGGGTGCGCGATTTCCAGGTGGAGATCGCCGGGCCCGGCGGCGAGGACCGCTACCTCCAGGAGGACCTGGCCGACTTCCGCCCGCGCCCGGGCGAGCCGCTGGACCACGTGGTCTACGAGGAGCACAAGGACGCCATCACCCGGCGCCTGGCCGAACGCGGCTATTTCGATGCCGACTTCCTCTCGCGCCAGGTCCGGGTGACCCGCGCCGAGGGCGCGGCCGACATCGACCTGGTCTGGGACAGCGGCTTCCGCTACGACATGGGGCCGACCACCTTCCACCAGGAGTATTTCCGCCCCGGGCTGCTGGAGAAGCTGGTGACCTGGGAGGAAGGCAGCTATTTCCACCAGGGCAAGCTCGACCGGTTGCGCGAGTCGCTGGTGCGGCTGGACTACTTCAGCGCGATCGACATCCAGCCGCTGCCGGAGCAGGCCACCGAGGACCTGCGGGTGCCGGTGGACGTCAACTTGGTCATGGCCAAGCGCAACGTCTACACCGCCGGCCTGAGCTACGGCACCGAAAGCGGCACCGGCGTGCGCCTGGGCGTGGAGCGCCGCTACGTCAACGACCGCGGCCACAAGCTCAACTGGGACCTGGACTGGGCGCAGAAGCGCAAGAGCTTCCTCACCCAGTACCGCGTCCCGGCGTTCGCCTGGCTGGATGGCTGGTACGGGTTCTCGGTCGGGTTCTACGACGAGCAGACCGATTACATCGACCTGCGCAACGTGAAGCTGGTCGCCAGCCGCAGCGGCGAGATCAGCGAGCGCTGGACCGCGGTGGCCTCGTTCAACGCCCTGCGCGAGCGCTGGAGCTACGACATGGACAACGCCACCGGCGCGCGCCTGTACACGTACTCCTCGCTGGTCTACCCGGAGCTGACGGCCAACTACGTCAATGTCGACGACCGCCTGTTCCCGCGCCGCGGCATCAGCGCCAGCATCGCCCTGCGCGGCGGCGTCGAGGGCGCCGGCTCGGATACCAGCTTCGCCCAGGTGTGGGGCCGCGGCACCTGGTACCGCGGGTTCGGCGAGGCCGACCGGCTGATCGTCAGCGGCGAGGCGGGCACCACCTGGACCGGCGACCTGGTGGCGATGCCGCCCAGCCTGCGGTTCTTCGCCGGCGGCGACCGCAGCATCCGCGGTTACGCCTGGCGCGAGGTCGGCCCGCGCACCCCGCCGCCGGACAATTTCGCCCTCGGCGCGCGCCGGGTGGTCACCGCCTCGGTGGAGTACGAGCGCTATTTCCGCGGCGGCCCCTGGGGCGCGGCGGCGTTCGTCGATGCCGGCGATGCCTTCGACGACCGCTTCGAGCCGCGCGTGGGCGTGGGCGTGGGCGCACGCTGGCGCTCGCCGGTGGGGCCCGTGCGCATCGACATCGCCCGCGGCCTGGATGACCCGGATTCGGCCTTCCAGATCTACCTGAGCCTGGGAGCCAACCTGTGACCGGCACCGACGCCACGCCGCCGCCCGCCGCCCCGCCGCGGCGCCGCTTCTACCGCCGGCGCCGCTTCTGGGCCTGGTCCGGGCTGGGCGTGCTGGCGGCGGTGGTCATGGCGCTGGTGCTGGTGTACTGGCTGCTGCAGACCGTGGCCGGGCGCGACGTGCTGCTGGCCCAGGTCGTGGCGCGGCTGCCGGTGGATTCCTCGCTGACCTGGGAACGGGCCGAAGGCCCGGTGGCCGGTCCGCTGACCCTGCACAACCTGGACTTCCGCTACCAGGACTACCGCTTCACCGCCCGCCGCGCGATCCTGGATCCGGATATCCGCCCGCTGCTGGGCAGGCGGCTGCGCCTGGACGCCTTCGTGCTCGAGGACGCGACCCTCAACCTGGCCCGCAGTGAGGAGCCGTTCGAGCTGCCGCGCTGGCCGGACGTGCTGCCCGCGATCGAGATGCCGATCGCGATCCAGGCCGATGCGATCGTGGTCGACGGCCTGGTGGTCACGTCCGGCGGCGAGCCGCTGATCGACATCCGCAGGCTGCGTGGCGGCATCGACATCGCCAGCGGCGACCTGCACGCCGAACACCTGCAGGTGGACAGCAACCTGGGCCTGTTCTCGGTCCATGGCGACTACGTGCCGGCCGAGGACTACCGCAGCGACCTGCTGGCCACCGCGGTGTTCCCCAGGGCCGACGGCGGGGTGCCGGCGCGGCTGGGGCTGATCGCGCGCGGCGACCTGTCGCGCATGGAGGTCGGCATCGGCGGGCGGGCACCGCGGCCGGTGCGCGCGATGCTCAGCCTGGCCGGCGACGAGGACGCGCCGCAGTGGCGGCTGCGCGCCCGCAGCGAGGGCGTGGATCCGGGCCTGTTCACTGGGGCGGCGCCGATGGACGAGCCGCTGGTGTTCGAGGTCGACGCCCAGGGCAGTGGCGGCGACGCCCGGCTGTCCGGGCGCGCGCGGGTGGCCGGGCAGGACGTGGTGGTCGCGCCCTCGCGCGTGCACCTGGCTGACCAGGTGCTGGACGTCGACCCGCTGGTGCTGGACCTGTACGAAGGCCAGGTGCGCCTGCGCGGCAAGGCCGATTTCAGCGATCCGGACCGGGGCCGGTTCCGGTTCGCGCTCGATGCCAGCGGGATCCGGCTGGAGCCGGCCGAGTCCGGTGCGCCGGTGGTGGGCATCGATGCGGCGCTCGGCGTGGCCGGCACCACTTCATTGTGGGCCGCCTATGGCCAGGCCAGCCTGCAACGCGACGGCGAGCAGGCACGCCTGGAACTGGACGTGCGCGGCGACCGCGCCGGGGCCCGCATCCACGCCCTGCACGCGGCCATGCCTACCGGCACCCTGGACGCGCAGGGCCAGGCGAGCTGGGATCCCGTGCTGGCCTGGGACCTGGCCCTGCGCCTGGAGGGGTTCGACCCGGGTTATTTCGTCCCCGGCTGGGACGGCAACATCAACGGCCGCATTTCCAGCAACGGCCGCCAGCGCGCCGCGACGGCCGGGCAGGGCGACGCCGGGTTCGAGGCGGTGGCCGTGCTCGAGGACCTCGGCGGACGCCTGCGCGGGCGCCCGCTGGATGGCCGTGGCCGCTTCGAACTGCAGGGCGAGGCCGGCAGTGGCGCCCTGGAGCTGGCGCTGGGCGCCAGCCGGGTGCAGGCCAGTGGCCGCGTCGGCGACCGCATCGACGTGCAGGCGCGCCTGCAGCCGCTGCGCCTGGACGACCTGGTGCCCGGCGCGGCGGGTTCGCTCCAGGGCACCCTGCGGGTGGCCGGACCGCGCGCCGCGCCGGACATCGAAGCGGACCTGGACGGCAGCGGCCTGCAATGGGACGACTGGCGTGCCGGCTCGCTGTCCCTGCGCGGACACCTGCCCTGGCGCGGCCAGAACGGCGACCTGCGCCTGCAGGCGCGCGACCTGGAGGCCGGGCTGGCGATCCAGCGCGCGGACGTGCGTGCCCGCGGTGCGGTCTCCGCGCTGCAGCTGGAAGCGGAAGTGGACAGCGAGCAGGCCGCGCGCCTGACCCTGGCCGGACAGCTGCGCGAGCGCGGCAACGGCTGGCAGGGCAGCGTGGACCGGCTGCAGGTCACCCCGCTGCGTGGCGGCGCGTGGGCATTGCAGGCGCCCGCCGCGTTCACCCAGGCGCCCGGGCGCTTCCAGTTGCAGCCGGCCTGCCTGGCCACCGCCGGTGGCGATGGCCAGGCCTCGCTGTGCGCGCAGGCGGACTGGCCGCGCCAGGGCGTGCAGCTCTCCAGCGAGCGCCTGCCGCTGACCCTGGTGCATCCGTGGCTGCCCAAGAACGAGGGTCGCTCGCTGGTGCTGCGCGGCGACCTGTCATTGGAGGCGAGCATCCGTCCGCAGGGCGGCCGCTGGACCGGCGGCGTGCACCTGGCTTCGGCCGATGGCGGCCTGCGCCTTGGCGACCGCACCCGCCGCGAGATCATCCGCTATGACAACTTCAGCCTGGACCTGGAGTTCGACCCGCGCGGCATCCAGGGAAGGGTGGGCAGCGGCTTCAAGGGCGACGGCTACCTCGACGCACGCCTGTCCACCGGCTGGGATCCGGGCTCGCCGCTGACCGGCGAGATCTACACCTACATGTCGCGCCTGTTCTGGCTGGAGCTGTTCTCTCCGGACCTGGTGCGGCCGCAGGGCGTGCTGCGCGGACACGTGAGCCTGCGCGGCACCCGCGGCAACCCTGCCCTGGGCGGCCAGCTGCTGCTGGAGGACTTCACCGGCGAGCTGCCGGCGCTGGGCCTGGTGCTGAGCGAAGGCCGCGGCAGCCTGGATGCGCAGCCGGACGGCTCGGCGCGGATCAGCGCCTCGGTGCGGTCCGGCGAGGGCACGCTGTCGGTGGATGGCGGGCTGTCCTGGTATGGCCAGGCCACGCCGCTGCAGCTGGCCATCCGCGGCCAGAACGTGCTCATCGCCGACACCCCGATGCTCAACGCCGTGGCCAACCCGGACCTGCGCTTCAGCCTGGACGGGGCGACCATGGTGCTGGCCGGCGAGGTCGGGGTGCCGCGGGCGCGCATCGACCTGGAGCGCTTCGAGCAGGGCGCCTCCGTCTCCGAGGACGTGGTGGTGCTCGATCCGGTGGACCCGGAGGAGACCGCCGAGGCCCCGCTGGACCTGGACCTGGCCCTGGTGCTGGGCGACCAGGTCACCCTCAGCGGCTACGGGCTGGACGGCACCCTCGCCGGCCGGCTGCAGGTGCGCGCACGGCCGGGGCGCGAGATGACCGCCACCGGCGCGCTGGACGTGGGCGGCAAGTACGAGGCCTACGGCCAGGAGCTGCAGATCACCCGCGGCCAGATGACCTGGAGCAACAACCGGGTCAGCGACCCGCGGGTGAACCTGCGTGCCGAGCGCCGCGTGGGCGATGTCACCGCAGGCATCGACGTCACCGGCAATGCGACCACCCCGCGGGTGGAGGTCTGGTCCAACCCGGGCATGCCCCAGTCCGAAGCGCTGGCCTACCTGATGCTGGGCCGGAGCCTGGAAGGCGCCACCCGCGACCAGGCCAACCAGGTCACCGCGGCCTCGGCGGCGATGTCCGCCGGGACCGGCCTGCTGGCCGCGCAGCTGGGCTCGCGGCTTGGCTTCGACGACGCCGGCGTGACCCAGTCACGCGCCCTGGGTGGCTCGGTGGTCGGCGTCGGCAAGTACCTGTCGCCGAAACTGTACGTCGGCTACGGCGTGTCGCTGGTCGGCAGCGGCCAGGTGCTGATCCTCAAGTACCTGCTGCGGCGCGGTTTCGACCTGGAGATCGAATCGAGCACGGTGGAGACGCGCGGTTCGGTGAACTGGCGACACGAACGCTGATCCGTGACCTGCGGCGGTTGTCCCCCGGCACCGCCGCCGCTACCGTCCTGCGGACCGTTTCCGCTGGAAGTACCGATGTCCCGAGCAAGACCTGCCGCGCTGTGCGCCGGCCTCGCCCTCGCCTGCCTGTCCGCGCTGCCGTCCACAGCGCGCGCCGATGAAGGCATGTGGATGCCCTCGCAGATGCCGCAGCTGGCCGATGCCCTGCGGCAGGCCGGCTATGCCGGCGATCCGGCGCGGCTGGCCGATGTCACCGCCGCCCCGCTCAACGCGGTGGTGCGCGCCGGCGGCGGCACCGGCGCGTTCGTCTCGCCCGAAGGCCTGGTGCTGACCAACCACCACGTCGCCTTCGGCGTGATCCAGTACAACGCCACGCCCGAGCGCAACCTGATCGACAACGGCTACGTGGCCGCCGACCGCAACGCCGAACTGCCCGCCAACCCGGACTTCCGGGTGCTGGTGACGGTGGGTTTCGACAAGGTCACCGAGCAGGTGCTCACCGGCACCCGCGGCCTCACCGGCCGGGCGTACCAGGACGCGGTGGACACCGCCAGCAAGCGCATCGTGGCCGAGTGCGAGCGCGAGGCCGGGATCCGCTGCAGCGTGGCCTCGATGTACTACGGCAGCGACTTCTACCGGATCCGCCAGCTGGAGCTGCAGGACCTGCGCCTGGTCTACGCGCCGCCGCGCAGCATCGGCAACTACGGCGACGAGATCGACAACTTCATGTGGCCGCGCCACACCGGCGACTTCACCCTGCTGCGCGCCTACGTCGGCAAGGACGGCAAGCCCGCGGCGTATTCGCCGGACAACGTGCCCTACAGCCCGCCCTCGCACCTGCAGGTGTCCTCCACCGGACCGAAAGCAGGCGACTTCGCCATGCTGGCCGGCTACCCGGGCGTGACCTTCCGCCACCGCACCGCGGCCGAGTTCGCCCGCCAGGTGGAATGGACCCTGCCGACGCGGGTGGAGGTGTTCGGCGCACTGGCATCGATCATCGAGCAGGCCGGCCGCGAGGACCCACGCGCCCGCACCCTGTATGCCTCGCAGCTGCAGTCGCTGAAGAACAACCTCAAGCGCGCCGCCGGCGAGCTGGATGGCCTGCGCCGCAGCGATGCCGTTGCCCAGCGCGAGGCCGACGAGGCGGCCATGCTCGCCGGCACCTCGCGTACCGACGCACGTGACATCGCCGCTCTGGCCCGGGTCCTGGACCAGGCCGATACGGTCCGCGAGCGCGAGCTGCTGCTGGGCCTGGTCACCTCGCAGAGCCAGCTGCTGCGCTCGGCCCTGCTGCTGGAACGCCTGCGGATCGAGGCGCGCAAGCCCGACGCCGCTCGCGAGACCGGCTACCAGGCGCGTGACCTGGCCCTGATCGAGGGCACCCTGCGCCAGGTCCAGCGCCGCTACGACCCGGCGGTCGAGAAGGCCCTGCTGCGCGAGCTGCTGGGCCGCTACCAGCAGCTGCCGGAGGCGCAGCGCCTGGCCGAGTTCGACGCCGCGTTCGGGCGCACGCCCGAAGCCCTTGCCGCAGCCCTGGACGCGCTCTACGCCGGGACCACGCTGGGCCAGGAGCAGGCGCGCCTGGACGCGTTCGCCGCCGCGCGCCAGGGCAAGGCGCTGCCGGCCGATCCACTGCTGCAGCTGGCCGCACGCCTGATGCCGGCGCAGCTGGGCATGGAAGCCACGCAGAAGGCCAACGAGGGTGAGCAGTTGCGCTTGCGCCCGGCATACATGCACGCCCTGGCCGGCTGGCGCGGGAGCCAGGGCCGCGCCCTGTACCCGGACGCCAACCGCACCCTGCGCCTGAGCTATGGCCGGCTCGAGGCGCTGGAGGCGCGCGACGCGGTGAGCTTCGCGCCGGTGACCACCGTGGCCGGCATCGTCGAGAAGAACACCGGACAGGTCCCCTTCGATGCGCCAGCCCCGCTGCTGGAGGCCATCGCCCGCCAGGACTTCGGCGCCACCGCCGATCCGGCGCTGGGCACCCAGACGGTGAACTTCCTCACCAACCTGGACACCACCGGCGGCAACTCCGGCTCGCCGGTGCTCAACGCCCGCGGCGAGCTGATCGGCCTGAACTTCGACAGCAACTGGGAGTCGGTCAGCGCCAGCTGGTGGTTCGACCCGCGCTACAAGCGCGCCATCCACGTCGACATGCGCTACATGCGCTGGCTGATGGACAAGGTCTACCCCGCCCCGCACGTGCTGCGCGAGATGGGGCTGTAAGCCGCGAGCTCCCGCGGCGGGCCTGGCCCGCCGACGGGAGTCTCCATGCCTGGTGCCGTCCGATCGTGGCACCGGGCCCGGTTCCAGCCAGTCTCCGGGTTGCATCATCCGAAGGTGTCGCCCGGAAGGGGCATATGCAGGCAGTGCCGGCGGCCTGCCTGGGGAGCTTGTCAACGGGTTACATCCCCGGCCCACGGTTGCCACAATCGGCGGTTCCGCAGTTCCGCAGACCGTGCTGTCCATGACTGAGACCTCCCCCGCGCTCGCGCGCAAGATCGCCCAGACCATCGCCGGGGAAATCGGCGCGCAGACCGCCCAGGTGGTCGCCGCGGTCGCGCTGCTGGACGAGGGCGCGACCGTTCCGTTCATCGCCCGCTACCGCAAGGAAGTCACCGGTGGCCTGGACGACACCCAGCTGCGCAACCTCGAGGTGCGCCTGGGCTACCTGCGCGAGATGGAGGACCGCCGCGCCGCGATCCTGTCCAGCATCGCCGAACAGGGCAAGCTGACCGACGAGCTGCGCGGCGAGATCGAGGCCGCCGACACCAAGTCGCGCCTGGAAGACCTGTACCTGCCCTACAAGCAGAAGCGCCGCACCCGCGCCCAGATCGCCCGCGAGGCGGGGCTGGAGCCGCTGGCCGATGGCCTGATCGAGGATCCGACCCGGGTGCCGGAGGAATTCGCCGCGCAGTTCGTCGCTGCCGACAAGGGCGTGGCCGACGCCAAGGCCGCGCTGGAAGGAGCGCGCGCGATCCTGATCGAGCGCTGGGGCGAAGACGCCACCCTGTTGGGCGAACTGCGCGGCTGGCTGGAAGCCAATGGCCAGATCCGCTCGAAGGTGGTCGAGGGCAAGGAAACGGCCGGCGAGAAGTACCGCGACTACTTCGACCACGTCGAGCCGCTGGCGAAGATTCCCTCGCACCGCCTGCTGGCCCTGTTCCGTGGCCGCCGCGAGGAATTCCTGCAGCTGGACCTGGAGCCGGGCACCGACGCGGAGGCCGGCAACGCCTACGCCGAAGGGCGCATCGCGCTGCGCGCCGGCATCCGCGACCAGGGCCGCGCGGCCGACACCTGGTTGCGTAACGCCTGCCGCCTGGCCTGGCGCGCCAAGATCCACCTGCACCTGCTGCTGGACCTGTTCAACCAGGCGCGCGAGAAGGCCGAGGCCGAAGCCATCGGCGTGTTTGGCGACAACCTCAAGGACCTGCTGCTGGCCGCCCCGGCCGGGCCGAAGGCCGTGCTCGGCCTGGACCCGGGTCTGCGCACCGGCGTGAAGGTCGCGGTGGTCGATGCCACCGGCAAGCTGGTCGCCACCGACACGATCTACCCGCACGAGCCGCGCCGGCAGTGGGACCCGTCCCTGGCCGCGCTGCGCAGGCTGTGCATCGCCCATGGCGTGCAGCTGGTGGCGATCGGCAACGGCACCGCCTCGCGCGAGACCGACAAGCTCGCTGGCGACCTGCTCAAGCTGGTGCCCGAGCTGAAGATGCAGAAGATCGTGGTCAGCGAGGCCGGCGCCTCGGTGTACTCCGCCTCGGAGCTGGCGGCCAGGGAGTTCCCCAACCTGGACGTGTCCCTGCGCGGTGCGGTGTCCATCGCCCGCCGTCTGCAGGACCCGCTCGCCGAGCTGGTCAAGATCGAGCCCAAGGCCATTGGCGTGGGCCAGTACCAGCACGACGTGGACCAGTTCCGCCTGGCCCGCGCCCTGGATGCCAGGGTCGAGGACTGCGTCAACGCGGTCGGCGTGGACGTGAACACCGCCTCGGCCGCGCTGCTGTCGCGCGTGTCGGGTCTGTCGACCACCGTGGCCGAGAACATCGTCAGCTTCCGCGACCAGAACGGCGCCTTCCCCTCGCGCAAGGCGTTGCTCAAGGTGCCGCGCCTGGGCGAGAAGACCTTCGAGCAGTGCGCCGGCTTCCTGCGCATCGCCGACGGCGAGCAGCCGCTGGATGCCTCCTCGGTGCACCCGGAAGCCTATCCGGTGGTCGAGCGGATCCTGGCCGGCAGCGGCAAGCAGGTCAAACAGATCATCGGCGACAGCGCCTTCCTCCGTTCGCTCAAGCCCGAGCAGTTCACCGACGGGAAGTTCGGCGTGCCGACGGTGCGCGACATCCTCAAGGAGCTGGAGAAGCCCGGTCGCGACCCGCGCCCGGAGTTCAAGGCGGCCAAGTTCGCCGACGGCGTGGAGGACATCAAGGACCTGCGCCCCGGGATGATCCTCGAGGGGGTGGTCAGCAACGTCGCCGCGTTCGGGGCGTTCGTGGACATCGGCGTTCACCAGGACGGCCTGGTCCACATCTCCGCGCTGAGCGATCGCTACGTCAAGGATCCGCGCGAGGTGGTCAAGGCCGGCGACATCGTCAAGGTGAAGGTGCTGGAGGTGGATGTGGCGCGCAAGCGCATCGCCCTGACCTGCCGAATGAGCGATGAGCCGGGCCAGGCCAGCGCGCGCGATGCGCGTGGCGGTGATCGCGATGCCCGTGGCAGTGCCCCGCGCGGCGGAGATCGTGGCCGCGGCGGCAATGCCCCGCGTGCGCCGCAGCAGCAGGCCGCGCCGTTCAACAGCGCCATGGCCGATGCCCTGAAGGGGCTGCGCCGCGGCTGAGGCGGCACTGTCGGGCAAGTGCAAAGGGCCGGCGACGCCGGCCCTTTTCATGGTGTCGCTGCCCGCTCAGGCGGCGCCGGACGCGCTGCTGAACTCGTCGTAGGCCGCCTGCGCGTTGGCCGCGTACATCAGCGACGGACCGCCGCCCATGTACACCGCCACGCCAAGCATTTCGCGGAACTCCTCCGGGGTGGCCCCGAGGCGCACCAGCGCCTTGGCATGGAAGCCCAGGCAGCCGTCGCAGCGGTTGGCCACGCCGATGGCCATGGCGATCAGTTCCTTGGTCTTCTCGTCCAGCGCGCCCGGCGCCATCGCGGCCTTGCTGAGCGCGCCGAAGCCGTGCATGACCTCGGCATTGTGGCTGCGCAGCTGGGTGAGATTGCGCGAGATGTCGCGGGTCAGTTCGCTGTAGTTGGCCGCGTTCATTGCACTGCTCCATCGATGTGGTTGGCGCCAAAGTATATTAGGCATTGCTAATTTAGCAAGTTCTGATACATTGCCGGCATGAACACCGCACTCACCGCGGCCGACCGCCGCTTTCTCCGGGACAAGGCCTCCGAGGCCGCGGCCATGCTGCGCACCCTCGGCCACGAGCAGCGCCTGCTGGTGCTGTGCCTGCTGATCGCCCACGGCGAGATGACCGTCGGCCAGTTGCTCGAGTGGGTCGAACTGGGCCAGTCGGCCCTGTCCCAACACCTGGCGCGAATGCGCGAGGACGGGCTGGTCAGCTGCCGTCGCGAGGGCCAGGCGATGCACTACCGCATCGCCGATCCGCGGGTGGAGACGCTGGTGGCCGCGCTGAAGCAGACCTTCTGTCCCTGACTGCACGCGGAGCCCCCTGATGAAGACCCTTGCCCCGACCCAAGCCCGCGCCCTGATCGAGCGGGGCGCGTTGCTGGTGGACATCCGCAGTCCCGACGAACACGCGCGCGAACGCATCCCCGGTGCGCGCTGCATTCCACTGGCGGAGCTGGCCTCGGTACCTGCCCTGGCCCAGGCGGATACGCAGCGGCCCGTGGTGTTCCATTGCCGCTCCGGCATGCGCACCCGCGGCAACCTTCGCGCACTGGAGTCGGCGGCCGGCGGCTGCACCGCCTACGTCATCGACGGCGGCCTGGACGCATGGAAGCAGGCCGGCCTGCCGGTAACGCGCGACGCCGGCGCCCCGCTGGAGCTGATGCGCCAGGTGCAGTTGGGTGCGGGTGGCCTGGTGGTGCTGGGCACGCTGCTGGCGGCCACCGCCTCGCCATGGTTCCTGCTGTTGACCGGCTTCGTCGGCGGCGGCCTGCTGCTGGCAGGCGCCACCGGTTTCTGCGGGATGGCCCGTCTGCTGGTGCGCATGCCCTGGAACCGGGCGTGGCGCGTGCCAGTGGCATAAGCGCGTCCGGACCGCCTCAACCGCCTGTGCGCTCCGGTACGCGCAGGTCCTGCAGCACCTCGCCGGCATCGGCGAGGCTGGCCTCATGCGCCGGCTCGCGGAAATCCTCGGCCAGCGCCTGTTCGTACCAGTCCCGCATCGGTGCCAGCTGCAGCAGCCGCTGCCCGTAGGCGTCGGCCTCCGGGTCCGCGAGCACCAGTCCGTAGCCCTGCAGGCGGAACGCCACCGGCGCGTAGAAGGCATCCACCGCGCTGAACCTGTTGCCGGCCAGGAACGGGCCGCCGAAGCGGGCCAGGCCCTCGCTCCACAACGTCGAAATCCTCGCCAGGTCGCGTTGCAGTCCCGCCGGCATCGCGTGCAGGCGCACGCGCACGCCGCAGTTCATCGAGCAGCGGCTGCGCAGCTGGCCGAAGCCGGCATGCATTTCCGCAGCCGCGCTGCGCGCCCAGGCGCGTGCTTCGCGGTCCTGGGGCCATACGGCCCGCCATGGGCCGGAACCTGCCCTCAGGCCACGCGGCTGCGGCGCTGGCGCTCCAGGTGCACCAGCAGCAGCGAGATCGCCGCGGGCGTCATGCCCGGAATGCGCTGGGCCTGGCCGATGCTCAGGGGCCGCACGCGTTCCAGCTTCTGCTGCACCTCGGCCGACAGCCCGCTCACGCCGGTGTAATCGAAGTCCTGCGGGATGGGGGTGGACTCGTGCCGGCGCTGCCGCTCGATCTCCTCGCGCTGGCGGTCCAGATAGCCGGCGTACTTGACCCCGATCTGCACCTGCTCGGCCACCTGGGCGTCGGCCACCGGCGGGCCCAGTGCGGGCACGCGGGTCAGTGCCGCGTAATCCAGTTCCGGGCGCTTGAGCAGGTCCAGTGCATTGGTCTCGCGGCTCACGACCACGCCCAGCACCTGTTCGACCTCGCGGCCGACCGCATTGGCCGGGGTGGCCCAGAGCGCGCGCAGGCGCGCGGTCTCGCGCTCGATCGCCTCGCGCTTGGCGGCAAAGTGCGCCCAGCGCGTGTCGTCCACCACGCCCAGCTGGCGCCCGGTTTCGGTCAGGCGCAGGTCGGCATTGTCCTCGCGCAGCTGCAGCCGGTACTCGGCGCGGCTGGTGAACATGCGATAGGGCTCGGTGGTGCCGTGGGTGATCAGGTCGTCGACCAGCACGCCCAGGTAGGCCTCGTCGCGTCGCGGCGACCAGCCTTCCTCGCCGCGCACGTGGCGGGCGGCGTTGATGCCGGCCAGCAGGCCCTGCGCCGCAGCCTCCTCGTAACCGGTGGTGCCGTTGATCTGGCCGGCGAAGAACAGGCCGGACACCAGCCGCGTCTCCAGCGTGGCTTTCAGCCCGCGCGGGTCGAAGAAGTCGTACTCGATCGCGTAGCCGGGACGGGTGATGTGGGCGTTCTCCATGCCGCGGATCGAACGCACCAGCTCCAGCTGCACGTCGAAGGGCAACGAGGTGGAAATGCCGTTGGGGTAGATCTCCACCACGTCCAGCCCTTCCGGCTCGACGAAGATCTGGTGGCTGTCCTTCTCGGCAAAGCGCACCACCTTGTCCTCGATCGAGGGGCAGTAGCGCGGGCCGATGCCCTCGATCTGGCCGGTGTACAGCGGTGAGCGGTCCAGCGCGGCACGGATGATCTCGTGGGTGCGCGCGGTGGTGTGCGTGATCCAGCACGGGACCTGGCGCGGATGCTCCTCGACCTGGCCGAGGAAGGACATCACCGGCAGCGGGTCGTCGCCCGGCTGCGCCTCCATCGCCGCGTAGTCCAGGCTGCGCCCGTCGATCCGCGGCGGGGTGCCGGTCTTGAGCCGGTCGATGGCGAACGGACGCTCGCGCAGGCGCGCGGCCAGGGTGGTGGCCGGCGGGTCGCCCATGCGCCCGGCCGCGTAGGTGGTCTGGCCGATATGGACCTTGCCGGCCAGGAAGGTGCCGGCGGTCAGGACCACGGCCGGGGCTTCGAAGCGCAGCCCGGTCTGGGTGATGACCCCGCGCACGGCGTCGCCTTCGATGAGCAGGTCGTCCACGGCGGCCTGGAACACGGTCAGGTCCGGCTGGTGCTCGACGATGCGCCGGATGGCCGCGCGGTACAGGCTGCGGTCGGCCTGGCAGCGGGTGGCGCGCACGGCCGGCCCCTTGGAGGCATTGAGGGTGCGCCACTGGATGCCGGACAGGTCGGCGGCGTGGGCCATGGCTCCACCCAGCGCATCGATCTCCCTGACCAGGTGGCCCTTGCCGATGCCGCCGATGGCCGGGTTGCAGCTCATCGCGCCCACGGTTTCGATGTTGTGGGTCAGCAGCAGGGTCCGGGCGCCGGAGCGCGCCGACGCCAGGGCGGCCTCGGTCCCGGCATGGCCACCGCCGATCACGATGACCTCGTACTGATGGAAGGATGCGGACATGGGGTCTCACCCTTGCCGGGCACCCTCGGGGGGCCGGCAAGGAAATTTCAGGCGCGGGCCTAAAGTTTGGCACGCTTCGTGCGGATATACCTCCATGCACCCACTCGCGGCACTGCGTCGGGGGGCGCTGACCGGAATTGGAACAGGGGCCGGTCATGCGCGCGATGGGGAAGCCTGGGGCCGGCAGTCGGGGGACTGCCGGCCCCCTTTTTTTGCGCGATTGGCGTCGAGACGGCCATCAGGCCCGCATGACGGGCCACGCGCCTGCCCCTGGCCCGCAAAAGACGACAGCCCGGCACGATGGCCGGGCTGTCCTATGGGTGCCGACGTCCGGCAGGGCCGGAACAGGGGGGATCCAGATTTCCCTGCCGGACATCGACATGGCTTGGCCGGGCTGGGTCACAAGCTGACGCCCCCGGTCAGTCGTCGCTAGCTTGCCGGGCCGCGGCCCACAAACGCAAGCGTATTTTCAGCGCTCCCGCGTGCGCCCGGTCTCACTCCGGGGTGCCGACGGGGCAACACGTGCCGGACGCGGGGCCGATACCGGCCGGCTCCGCTCCACCGGGGCCGAGCGCTCCACCGGGGTCGAACGCTGCACCGGCGCGGGGGCGTTGGCCGGTTCCACCACCCGGCGGCGCTCGTAGGTGGGCTGGGCTGCCGCCGCCTGACGCTGGCGCAGGTTCGCGCCCTGGCCGGCCGGACCGGCCCCGCCGGATGCAGGACGCGGACGGAATTCGGGCGAAGGCATGCGGTCCGGGGAGCGGATGTCGTTCCCCGGACTGGGGCGGATGCCGGCCGGCGGCGGGTTGCCCGCGCCGGGACGCCCGCGGAACTGGCCGTCGGTGGGACGGGTCTGCATGTCCATCCGCGGGCCAGGCCGCTGGGGACGGGCGTCCTGTTCCCTGCGCAGGCGTTCCAGATCACGCCAGGGCGCACGGTCGCGCGGCCGGTCATGGTCCGGCTGGGCGTGGGGCGGCGCGTTGGCGTCGGGACGGCCGCCGTGGTGGCCACCGGGACGCACCGGTGGACGGTAGGGCACGCCATGGAAGTGCGGGTAGCCCGCATAGCCGTACGGGCGGTAGCGGTCATAGCGGTACACCGGGTATCCATAGGACGGATACCCGTAGGTGATCCCCAGCGAGACGCCGGGGCTGTACCCGTAGTACGGATAGCCGTAGTCGTAGTAGCGGTACTCGGTGCGCGGCGCGCCGGTGTAGTAGCCACCGTCGTACCCGCCGCCGCCCACGTAGTCGTAGGTCGCGCATCCGGACAGCGCCAGCACGCAAGCCAGTCCGGTCAGCATCCTCAGTTTCATGGGCAGATCCCCCGTACGTATGCCCGCAGCTTCGGCGCCACGCATTGAATCCGTGCTTAACCCCGACGCGCGCGGCGCCGCGCCGGGCGCCGGTCCGGCAGCCAGCCGGTGAGGCGTTCAGTTAACCTTGCGACATGAGTGCGCACCTGCCCGCCGCCGACGAGGTTTTCGCCGCCGGCGTGCGCCTGACCGGAGACAATGTGGAACGGGAGGCCCTTCCTTGGCACGCGTGAGATCGGGCCGCCGCCGGCGCGGCGGCGTGGGCCGCTGGCTGTGGCGGCTGATGGTGCTGGGCGTGCTGTGGGTGTGCGGCGTCGCCGGATGGATCGTCTGGGTCGGACACCGCGACGAGGCCGCCCCGGCCGACGCGATCATCGTGCTCGGTGCCGCGGCCTACGACGCCCGCCCCTCGCCCGTGTTCGAGGAGCGCATCCGCCATGGCCTGACCCTGTATCGCGATGGCTATGCCCCGGTGCTGCTGTTCACCGGCGGCTATGGGACGGGCGCGCGTTTCGCCGAATCGCAGGTGGCGCAGCGCTACGCCGTGCGCCAGGGCATTCCGGCGTCGGCGATCCTGATCGAGACCTCCTCGCGGACCACGCTGCAGAACCTGCTGCAGGCGCGCGAGTTGATGCGGGAGCGGCAGCTGCGCCGCGCGATCGTGGTCAGCGATCCGCTGCACATGGCGCGCGCCCTGCGCCTGTGCCGGCAGCTGGAGATCGAGGCGCGCGGCTCCCCGACCCCGAGCACGAGGTTCCGCAGTTTCCAGACCCAGTGGCGGTTCCTGCTGCAGGAGGTCTACTTCTTCCACCGCGACCTGGTGATGCGCGCGACCTGAAGGCCGCCATCCCGGTCGCCCATCGCGGGCCCACGCCATGCATGCCGACGGTGACACCCCCCAGTTCCGCGCGACCGCCGTGGTCCGCGCCTACTACGATGCGTTCAACCGTGGCGACCGGCCGGCGATGCTGGCGCTGCTGGCCGACGACGTGGCCCACGACCTCAACCAGGGCCCGCGCGAAACCGGCCGCGAGGCTTTCGCATCTTTCATGCGACGGATGGACCGCAGCTACCGCGAGCAGCTTCGGGAAATCGTCGTGATGGCCACCGGTGACGGCACGCGCGCTGCGGCCGAGTACGTGGTCCACGGCCAGTACCTGGCCGATGACGAGGGCCTGCCGCCTGCCAGCGGCCAGGCCTACGTGCTGCCTGGCGGCGCGTTCTTCGACATCCGCGACGGGCGCATCACCCGGGTCAGCAACTACTACAACCTGCAGGACTGGATCGCGCAGGTTTCGGGGTAACGCGTCCGCCCTCCGGAGGGGCCAGGACCGGCGCGTGGCCCGGGCAGGCAAGCGCGACCGGACGCCCACCCGCACCGGCCACCTGCACGGCCGGTCCGTGCCTCGCGCCGGTTCCGTAGGCTTACGCGATGTGCGCGCATCCCGCCAACCCGCCCCGGAGAGGCCAGACGTGGCGTCAGGGACTGCGGCGCCGGATCGGAATCGACGACAGCGGCACCGCCGCCACCTCGTGTCCGCCCTGGCGGATCGGCGCGCCCGGATCCGGTGCCCAGGCCTGGGCATAGATCACTTCCCAGCTGCTGGGAAGCCGGCCGGCCCCATCGCGCATTCCCTCGTAGGCCGCTGCGGCGGCGGCGAACCGGGCGCGGCCGGTCAGGCTGCGCCGGCGCGAGGAAAGCGCGTTGGTCGCGCCGATGGCCCGCAGCTCGCGCATCAGCGCAGGCAGCTCCGGATAGGTCAGGGTGAACATGTCGCGGTCCAGCACCGGATCGCGGAAGCCGGCGTGCATCAGTGCGTCGCCGAAGGCGGAGATCGGCGCGAACGGACTGACGTGCGGGGCCTCGTCGGCGACCGAGAAGGCCTCGCGCAGCTCGGCCAGGGTCTCCGGCCCGAAGCTGGAGAACAGCAGCATCCCCCCGGGCCTGAGCACGCGGCGGAAGCCGGCGAAGACGCCGGGCAGGTCCTCCACCCATTGCAGGCACAGGTTGGAGAAGATCACGTCCACGCTGGCGTCGGCCAGCGGCAGCGCGCGCGCGTCGGCGCACACCCGCGGGAAAGGCTTCCACCAGCCGGCCTGGCGCCGGGCCTGGCGCAGCATCGGCAGCGCCAGGTCCATCGCGACCACCTGCGCCTTCGGCCAGCGCTTGCGCATGGCCGCGGCGGCGTGGCCGGTGCCGCTGCCGACGTCCAGCACCACCGAAGGCACCGTATCGTCGAGATAGGCCAGCGAGTCGAGCAGGCGCGTGCGCACCTCGGCCTGCAGCGCGGCGGCCGCGTCATAGCCGGCGGCGGCGCGCGAGAAGGCGCGGCGCACCTGGCGGGAGTCGAATACGGGATCCATCGGCGGGGGCTGGCTCAGGGAGCGGTATTGTCGAGGAAAGTCCGCAGTTCCGCCGCGACCGCGTCGACGTGCCCGAGAAACGGTGCGTGGCCGGCGCCGGCCACCTCGACCAGGCGCGCGCCCGGCGCACGGGACGCCGCGGCGGCCATGCCGCGCGGATCCACCAGCCGGTCGCGACGACCGGCCAGCCACAGGCTGGGTATCGCCAGCGATGGCAGGCTGCGGCGCAGGTCGGTGGTTTCCAGCAGCCGCAGGCCGGCCTGCAGGGCCTCCGGCTCGGGCTGGCCGCGTGCACGCAACAGGGTGCGCAACGATTTCAACTCGGCGCGGCCATGCTCCGAACCGAGGGTATCCAGCGCAATGAAGCGCTCCAGGGTGGTGTCGTAGTCCTGCGCCAGGTCGTGCGCGAACTGGCCGAACACCGCGGGGTCGACCGCATGTGGCCACTCGGGCCCGCGCACGAAGCGCGGGGTGGCGGCAACCATCACCAGCCCGCGCACCGTCGGCAGCGAGCTGGCCGCACGCAACGCGAACAGCCCTCCCAGCGACCAGCCGAGCCAGACCGCCGGCGGCGTTCGCGCGGCGATCTCGCTGGCGACCATCGCCGGCTCCAGCGGGACCGTACTGCCGCGACTGTGGCCATGGCCCGGCAGGTCGACGAGGTGGAGGCGGGCGTGCGCGGCCAGGCGCTCGGCCAGCGGTGCGAACACGCCGCCGTGCAGCGCCCAGCCGTGGATCAGGACCAGGTCCGGGCCGCTGCCCAGGGTTTCGATATGCATGGCGCATTGTCGCCGAAGCCATCGTGCGCCGCAGGCCGCCCGGAGGCGGGCGGGCTGCCGACGGCGTCGCCCACCGGCGGGGACGCCGCGCGGCGGCCGATGCGGCACGTCGTGCAGAACCCGGGGGCACCTGGGCGGCGCCCCGCGAGGCGGGTCCTCTCTTTGCCCCCAGATGTGCTGTCCGGACATGCCGATGCCGCCACCGCGCGCGAGCATGGCCGGCGCCGAGTCCCGGGCGCCCATGGCGCGCCCGGGGTGCAGGCTCAGCGCCGGCGGACCGCGGCGATGCGCCGGATCAGCCGGTGCCAGAGCACCACGGCGTGGCTGCGCATGAACCGCGCGCGCCACCAGCGCACCGGCCACGGACGCCGCAGGTAGGCGCCGATGGCCTGGACCAGCCAGTCCGGGTCGAAACCGGACCACTCGCCGGCCACGCTGTGGAGGTTGGAGACCAGGACCGGATGCACCTCGTAGCGGAGGATCCGTTCCAGTTCGGCCAGCGAGTACGGTGAAAGCGCGACTTCCTCGGCCACGCGCCCCAGCACCGCGGCGTCGATGTCGGTGTCCAGGTACAGCTCGGACATCGCCATCCACACCTGCCGGCGTTCCGGCGCTGGCGCGGCGGTATTCACGCCACGGCTTCGCGTCCGCTGTCGACGCGGTCGCGCGCGTCGGCAATGGCGGCAAGCAATCCCTGCACCTGCTGCGGGGTGTGCAGGGCCGAGAGGGTCACGCGCAGGCGTGACCCGCCCTCGGGCACGGTCGGCGGGCGGATCGCCGTGACCATGAAGCCGGCCCTCTCGACCGCCGCGGACATCGCCAGTGCGCGCGCCTCGCTGCCGCAGAGCACCGGCTGGATCGGGGTGGACGCGGGCATGAGGTCCAGGCCGAAGCGGCTGGCGCCTTCGCGGAACAGGGCCACCAGCTCGCGCAGGCGCTCGCGGCGCCAGTCGTCGCGCCGGGCCAGGCGCACCGCCGCCAGCGAAGCGGCCGCCAGCGCCGGCGGCAGGGCGGTGGTGTACAGGTACGGCCGTGCGGTGCCGGCCAGGTGCTCGACCAGATCGGCATCACCGGCCACCAGCGCGCCGTAGCCGCCCAGCGCCTTGCCCAGGGTGACCAGCTGCAGTGGGACGTCGGACACCCCGAGGCCGGCTTCGGCCACGGTGCCGCGGCCCTGCGGGCCGAGTACGCCGACCCCATGGGCATCGTCCACGTACAGCAAGGCCTCGCCGGTGCGCGCCACCAGCGACAGCGAGCGCAGTGGGGCGATATCGCCGTCCATGCTGAACACCCCGTCGGTGGCCAGCATCGCCGCGCCATCGCCGGTGCCACGTAGCTGGCGCAGCGCGCCTTCGGCATCCAGGTGCGGATAGCGGCGCAGGCGCGCGCCGGCCAGGCGCGTGGCGTCGATCAGGCTGGCGTGGTTGAGCCGGTCCTGCACGCAGACATCCCCGTCCTCGAGCAGGGCCTGCTGCACCGCCAGGTTCGCGGCGAAGCCGCTGCCGAACAGCAGCGCGCGCGGCACCCCCAGCCACTCGGCCACCTCGCGCTCGAGCTGTTCGTGCAGGGCATGGTGGCCGCACACCAGGTGCGAGGCGGTCGCGCCGGCGCCTTCGCGCGCGGAGGCGTCCTGCAGCGCGGCCGCCACCTCGAACTGCGAGGCCAGGCCCAGGTAGTCGTTGCCGCAGAAGCCTTCCAGCCAGCGCCCGTCCACCTCCAGGCGCACGCCGTCGCGCCGGCTGATCGTGCGGCGATGGCGCAGCCGGCCCTGCGACTCTCGGAGCCGGTGCCGGACCTGGATACGTTCGTGGATGTCGGTGCGGCCCATGCTTCCTGCCCCTCCCCCCCGGGAGCCCTGCCTGTGGCGGCCGGGGCCGGCGGTCAGGCAGGCAACGGCTCGATGATCTGTGAATGCACGGTAGCGCCTGCAACCGTCGATGTTCCGTGATTGTCGTCACATACGGCGGCTGGCATGGGATGCAGTCCCAGTCGCGCGAACAGGGCCAGGTCGCGCTCGGTTGCCGGATTGCCGGTGGTCAGCAGCTGTTCGCCGTAGAAGATCGAGTTGGCGCCAGCCATGAAGCACATGGCCTGCAGTTCGTCGGACATCGCTTCGCGCCCGGCCGACAAGCGCACCATCGAGCGCGGCATGGCGATGCGGGCCACGGCGATGGTGCGCACGAATTCGAACGGATCGAGCGCTTCGACGCCGGCCAGCGGTGTACCCGGCACCTGCACCAGCTGGTTGATCGGCACCGAATCCGGGTGCGCCGGCAGATTGGCCAGGGCCTGCAGCAGTCCGGCGCGCTGGGCGCGGGTCTCGCCCATGCCGACGATCCCGCCGCAGCAGGTCTTCAGGCCCGCGTCGCGCACGTGGCCGAGGGTGTCCAGGCGGTCCTGGTACTCGCGGGTACGGATCACGTCGCCATAGAACTCCGGCGCGGTGTCCAGGTTGTGGTTGTAGTAGTCCAGGCCCGCATCGCGCAGCGCCTGCGCCTGGCCCGGCGAGAGCATGCCGAGGGTGGCGCAAGTCTCCAGGCCCAGCGCCTTCACCCCGGCGATCATCGCCGCCACCTTGGGGATGTCGCGGTCCTTGGGGCTGCGCCAGGCCGCGCCCATGCAGAAGCGCGAGGCGCCGGCGTCGCGCGCGGCGCGTGCCCGGGCGAGCACGTCGTCCACGTCCATCAGCTTGGTCGCCTCGACGCCGGTGTGGTAGCGCTGGGCCTGCGGGCAGTAGCCGCAATCCTCCGGGCAGCCGCCGGTCTTGACCGACAGCAGGGTCGAGACCTGGACCTGGGCCGGGTCGAAATGGGCGCGGTGCACGCTGGCCGCACGGAACAGCAGTTCCGGCAGCGGCAGGTCGAACAGCGCGAGCAGCTCGTCGCGACGCCAGTCATGGCGGATTTCCGAATGCATCTGGGGCGTTTCCTGACAGCGGCGGCGACCGGAGCCGGGCAGTCTGGAAACCCGCCCACGAACTGTCAACCTCATGGCGATCTTCAAGGTTTACCAGCGCCCCGCCGGGCCCGGGCCACGACGGATCGGGCACCTCCTCGAACGGCTGTCGATGGCGTTGCTGCCGGCCCATTGCCTGGCCTGCGGGGAACCGGGCGAGGCCGGCCGCGACCTCTGCGCCGCCTGCCACGCGGCACTGCCGCGCATCGCCTGCGCGTGCCGGCGCTGCGCGATCCCGCTGGCGACGCCCGGCACCTGCGGCCGCTGCCTGCGCCGCGAGCCGCCGCTGCACGCGGTGCACGCCGCGTTCGTCTACGCCGCCCCGCTGGACCGGCTGCTGCCGCGCTACAAGTTCCACCACGACCTGGCGGCAGGGCGGCTGCTGGCCGGGCTGATGGCCAGCGCCCTGTCCGGGGTGGAACGGCCAAGGCTGCTGGTCCCGGTTCCACTGCACCCCGGGCGCCTGCGCGAGCGCGGCTACGACCAGGCCCTGGAACTTGCGCGGCCGCTGGCGACGGCCCTGCAGCTTCCGCTGGATGCGTCGCTGCTGCGGCGCCACCGGCCCACCGCCGCGCAGTCGGACCTGGGTGCCATGGCCCGGCGACGCAACCTGCGCGGGGCGTTCATCGTGCGGCCCCGGCGGCCTTTGCCGGACCATGTCGCGCTGGTGGATGACGTCATGACCACCGGCGCGACCCTGCATGCGGCCGCCCTGGCGCTGCGGCGGGCAGGCGTGCGGCGGGTGGATGCCTGGGTCTGCGCGCGCACGCCCTGAACGGCCCCGGCGCGCGGCTTGCGGGTACTCTTGCGGGTCGGCCGCACCGGCGGCCCCTCCTGACCGGCCCTGCCATGCCAGAACGCAAGCGTACGCCTTCCCCAACGGTGACCATCCTGGACGTGGCAAGCCACGCCGGGGTCTCGCCGATGACCGCCTCGCGCGTCATCAATGGCAACAGCCGGGTCAGCGCCGGCCTGCGCGAACGGGTCCAGGCCTCGGTCCAGGCACTGGGCTACCGCCCGAACTTGGCCGGCCGCTCGCTGCGCACCCGTGGATCGGCCCGCATCGGCGTGCTGTACAGCAACCCCTCGGCGGCCTACCTCAACCAGCTGATGCTGGGCATGCTCGAGCAGAGCAGCCTGTCCGGCGCGCAGGTGCTGGTGGAGAAGTGTTCCGGCATGCAGAGCCAGCGGGCGGCGGTGCAGCGCCTGGTGGAAGCCGGGGTGGACGGGGTGATCGTGCCGCCGCCGCTGTGCGATTCGGCCGCCACCATCGGGGACCTGGACCAGCGCGGCATCCCGGTGGTCGCCGTGGCCACCGCCACGCCGCTGCCGCAGGTGGCATCGGTGCGGATCGACGACTACGCCGGCGCGCGCGCCATGACCCTGCACCTGCTGGAACTGGGACACACCCGGATCGCCTTCATCCAGGGTGATCCGAAGCACACGCCCGCGCGCCTGCGCCGCCAGGCATTCGTGGACACCCTGGCCGAGGCGGGCATCCCCGTGCCGGAGGCCTACATGGCCGAGGGCATGTTCACCTACCGCTCCGGACTGGCCGCCGCGCGCCAGCTGCTGGCATTCGAGCCGCGCCCCACCGCGATCTTCTGCGCCAACGACGACATGGCCGCCGCGGCCATGGCGATCGGCCATGGCATGGGCCTGCGCATCCCCGGCCAACTGAGCATCGTCGGCTTCGACGACACACCCATGGCCACCACGCTGTGGCCGGAGCTGACCACGGTACGCCAGCCGGTGACCGCGATGGGCAAGGCGGCGGTATCGCTGGTCCTGGAGCGGATCCGCGACCGCCGCGAGGGCCGCGAACGCGCGCCCCAGCACCAGCTGATGAAGTTCAGCCTGGTCAAGCGCCAGTCGGCCAGCCCCGCCGGCGCCTGACCAGCACCGGGCACGCCACCGGATGCGGCCGGCGTGCACCGGAGGTAACCTTACCTCGGCGCGAATACGTGGATGGCCCGACACTGCGGCTCGCGCCCGTTCTTTCCTTCCTGGAGCGTTCCCATGGCGGCGAACCGGCCGGCGCACCCTTCCCTGCCGGATTTCGGCTCGCGCGGATTCCTGCTGGACCACATCCGCCGGACGATGCGGTTCTACCACCCGCGCTGCATCGACCCGGCCGGCGGCTTCTTCCACTTCTTCCGCGACGACGGCGGGATCTACGACCGGCACACGCGGCACCTGGTCAGCAGCACCCGATTCGTCTTCAACTACGCCATGGCCTGGCAGGCCTTCGGCGATCCCGCGTACCGCGAGGCGGTGCGGCACGGCGTCGAGTTCCTGCGCCAGGCCCACCTCGATCCGGCGACCGGCGGATACGCGTGGGTGCTGCATGACGGACGCGTGGCCGATGCGACCAACCACTGCTACGGCCTGGCCTTCGTGGTGCTGGCGTACGCCAAGGCGGTGGAAGCGGGCTTCGAGGAGGCGCGCGCCTGGCTTGCCGGGACCTGGGAACTGATGGAGCGCCGCTTCTGGCAACCGGACCACGGCCTTTACGCCGACGAGGCCGACGCGGCCTGGAAGCTGTCGCCCTACCGCGGGCAGAACGCCAACATGCATGCCTGCGAGGCCTGGCTGGCCGCCTACGAAGCCACCGGGGAAGACCGCTACCTGCAGCGCGCGGCGACGCTGGCACGCAACATGACCGTGCGCCAGGCGGCGCTCGCCGACGGGCTGGTATGGGAGCACTACGACGCCCACTGGCGCGTGGACTGGGACTACAACCGTAACGACCGCAGTAACATCTTCCGTCCCTGGGGGTTCCAGCCCGGGCACCAGATCGAGTGGGCCAAGCTGCTGCTGATCCTCGATCGGCATGCGCCGGCCAGGTGGCACCTGGCGCGCGCGCGCGAGTTGTTCGACCGCGCCGTGGCGATGGCCTGGGATACGGAGCACGGCGGGCTGGTCTACGGCAACGCTCCCGACGGCACCGTGTATGACGCGGACAAGTATTTCTGGGTGCAGGCCGAGGCCATCGCCACGGCAGCCCTGCTCGCCCGCCGCACCGGACTTGCGCAGTACGACGACTGGTACGCGCGGTTGTGGGCCTACGCCTGGGCCCACTTCGTCGACCACCAGCACGGCGCCTGGTACCGCATCCTCGGGCCCGACAACCGCAAGCTCACCGACGAGAAGAGCCCGGCCGGCAAGACCGACTACCACACCATGGGCGCCTGCCACGAAGTGCTGCGGGTGCTGTGACCGCCGATTGGCGGACTCAGCCGGCGGACAGCAGCCGTTCCACCTCGGACCGCGTCGGCGCGTGGGCACCGGCACGGGTACAGGCGGCGGCGGCGGTCGCCGCGGCGAAGCGGGCGTGTACCCCGAGGGTGGCTTGTGGCTGCAGCAGGCGGCTGGCGAGGAACCCGCCGATGCACGCATCGCCGGCACCGACGGTGTCCACCACCGGCACCGGCAGGGCGGGCTGCTCCAGATGGGCATCGCCGGCGTAGACCGTCATCCCGCGGGCACCACGGGTGTAGAGCAGCACGGCCGCCGGCGCCAGCGCGCGTACCCGGGCCAGCGCCCGCGCGGCGTCAGTGTCCGGATAGATTTGGCGCAGGTCCTCGTCGGAGATCTTGAGTACCGAGGCGCGCGCGGCCAGGCGTTCGAACAGCGCCGGGTAGCTGGCGTCCATCAGGTTGCGGCAGTTCGGGTCGAAGCTGACGGCCACGCCCGCGTCGGCCAGGCGCAGCGCCAGCGCGGCCAGGCGCTCCCCCAGCGGCGGTCGCACCAGGCTGATGCAGCCGAAGTGGGCGAACGCGCACGCGTCTTCCCAGCCCGGGGGCAGGCGGGTTTCGTCGAAGGCCAGGTCCGCGCTGTCCTGGCCGATGAAGAAGTAGGCGGGCGGGTCGAGCTGGTGCACCACCGCCAGCAGCGGCGGGCGCGCCACGACCTGCAGGAAGCGCGGATCGAGCCCGGCCTCGCGCGAGAGCCCGGCGATGCGGGCGCCGAACAGGTCGTCGCTGACCGCGCCACCCCAGCCGGTCGGTACACCCAGGGTGGCGGCCACGCGCGCCACGTTCCAGCAGGCGCCGCCGGCGATGCTGCGCCAGCTGTCCTCGCCGGTGCGCACCAGGTCGGTGAGCGCCTCGCCGAACACGGCCAGGCGCGGAAGGGCGGGAACGGTGTGGCTCACGGGGGCTCCAGGTCATCCCGGCGACGGCTGGCCGGCGGGCGCACGCGAAGGCGCGCACCCGCGGGCCGTCGCCAGGCCGGGCGTCAGGCGGCGCGGTCGGCCTGCGCCGCCACCGGTGCGTCGAGCGCCGGACGCGTCGCCAGCACACCTGCACGCACCAGCAGGCCATAGCCGGCGATGCACAGGTAGCAGGCCACCGGCACCAGCAAGGCCAGGCCCAGCCCCGCGGCGTCGGCGACCACGCCCGTCAGCAGCGGCACGATCGCCCCGCCGACGATCGCCAGGCACAGCAGGCCCGAGCCACCCGCGGTGTCCTCGCCCAGCCCGTCGATGGACAGGGTGAAGATGGTCGGGAACATCACCGAGTTGAACAGGCCGATGGACAGGATCGCCACCGCCGCCACCGTGCCCTCGAGCACCGTGCCGGCCAGCAGCCCCAGCAGCGCCGCGCCGAACGCGCACACCGCCAGCACCAGCCCCGGCGGCACGAAACGCAGCACCCACGCGCCGATGAAGCGGCCAACCATGGCCAGGCCCCAGTAGACCGCGATCAGGTTGCCGGCCGCGTGCTCGGTGGCCGTGGCCCCGACCATGATCAGGTAGTTGACCAGGGCACTGCCCACGGCCACCTCGGCACCCACGTACAGGAAGATCGACAGCGCGCCCAGGCTCAGCCGTGGGATCTTCAGCAGGCGCAGGTAGTCACCCTGCACCACCGCCCGCACCGCCGGCACCGGTGCGCGGCGCAGCCACCAGCACAGCGCCGCCAGCGCCACCAGCACCCCGGCGATGATCATGTAGGGCAGGCGCACGTGGCCGGCCTGCTCGACCCGGAAGGCGGCAAGCGCGGCCGGATCCATGCCCGCGGCCGGCTCGGACACGCCGGCGGCCAGGATCAGGGCCGAGCCGAACAGCGGCCCGAGCATGGTCCCGAAGGAATTGAACGCCTGCGCCAGGGTCAGTCGGCTGTGCGCCCGGGCCGGATCACCGAGCCCGGCGGCCAGCGGATTGGCCGCCACCTGGACCACGGTGATGCCGGCGGCCAGCACGAACAGCGCGGCCAGGAACGCCGGATACCATCCCATCGAGGCGGCCGGCGAGAACATCAGGCAGCCGGCGGCCATGACCACCAGGCCGGCGACGATCCCGCGCATGTAGCCGATGCGGCTGACCAGGAACGCCGCGGGGATCGAGACCACGAAGTAGGCGAGGAAGAAACAGAACTGGGTCAGCATCGCCTCGGTGTAGCTCAGCGAGAAGGTCGCCTTGAGCTTGGGGATGAGCACGTCCACCAGGACCGTGCAGAACCCCCAGGCGAAGAACAGGGCGATGACCAGGGGCAGGAGGCGCGAGGCGCGGCCGGGACTGCTGCCGGCGTCCGCGGACCCGGTGGCTGGAACGTGCATGTGCTGCTCTCCCCTTCGAAGGCGCCCGCGGCGCGGCGGGTAACGTTATCGGTGCGCAGGGGGAACGGCAAGGAGGGGCGGACCCGGGCGCCCGGCGCCATGGCGACGCGGCCAGGCGATGGGAGGCCTGGCCACAGTGGGCCGTGGGTGGCGCATCTGGCGGTGCCAGGCCGACCCCTGCTCCGGGCCGGGTCGGCCTGGTGGAAGAGGCCGGCGATGCACTCCTGGCAGGCATTCACCGCCGCGGCCGAGGCCTCGCCCCGAGCCGCCGCGCTCCCTCTGGTGCCGGGGATCAGGCGCCGGCGAGCGCGTAATGCACGGCGATGCCGACGAACACCGCCGCGCCGATCCAGTTGTTGTGGAGGAAGGCCCTGAAGCACGCGGCCCGCTCGCGGCGGCGGGCGATCACGAACTCCTGCAGCACCAGCACGCTGGCGGCACCCAGCGCCGCCCAGTAGGCCACGCCAAGCCCCGCCTGGCGGCCCACCAGGCCCAGGGTGACGAGCACCAGGGCATAGAGCACGCCCTGGGCGACCAGGTCCAGGTCGCCGAACAGTACGGCGGTGGACTTGGAACCGGCGCGGATATCGTCCTCGCGGTCGACCATCGCGTACCAGGTGTCATACGCGGTAGCCCACAGGATGTTGGCGCAATACAGCAGCCAGGCCAGCGCCGGCACCTCGCCGCGCACGGCGGCGAACGCCATCGGGATGCCCCACCCGAATGCCATCCCCAGGTACACCTGCGGCAGGTATGTGTAGCGCTTCAGGTAGGGGTAGCTCGCGGCCAGGAACAGGCCCGCGACGCTGAGCAGCACGGTCAGGCCATTGAGCGTGAGCACCAGGGCGAATGCCACCAGCATCAGTACCGCGAACACCGCCAGCGCCTCGCGGCCCGACACCGCGCCGGTGGCCAGCGGCCGCCCGCGCGTACGCTCGACCTTTGGATCCAGCCAGCGGTCGGCGTAGTCGTTGATCACGCAACCGGCCGAGCGGGTCAGCCAGACCCCGGCGGTGAAAACGAACAGGGTCCAGTAGTCCGGCACGCCACCGGCCGCCAGCCACAGCGCCCACCACGTGGGCCACAGCAGCAGCAGCGCGCCGATGGGGCGGTCACCGCGGACCAGCTTCCAGTACTGCGCCAGGCGTTCCCGCCAGCGTGGCGCGCCGGCGGGGAGCTGTTCGAAACGTTCGTAACCCATGCCACGAAGGGTAGCAGGCCGGCGGCTCGCGCCGGCCCGCGGCCACCCTCAGTCCTTGCCGGACTTGTAGTCGTAGTAGCCGTAGCTGTAGTAGCCGGTAGCACGCTTCTCGACCGCGTTGAAGATCGTGCCCTTGATCTGCACGCCGTTCTGCTCGAACCGCTTGAGCGTCAGCAGGATCTCCTTGGCCTGGTTCAGGCCGAAGCGGGTCACCAGCAGGCTCGCACCGGCGTGCGCGGCCACGATCGCCGGGTCGGTCACGGCCAGTATCGGCGGGGTATCGACGATCACCAGGTCATAGCGCGGCGCCAGCAGTTCGAGCACCTGCGCAAAGCGCGGATGCATCAGCAGCTCGGACGGGTTGGGCGGGATGTCGCCACGCACCATGTAGTGCATGTTCGCCAGGCCGGGCACCTCGTGTATCGCCGCGTCCAGCTCGGTCTTGCCGGCCAGCACGTCAGAAAGGCCGCCGGCATGGCCCACGCCCAGCAGCTTGTGCAGCGTGCCCTTGCGCATGTCGGCGTCGATCACCAGCACGCGCTGGCCGGCCTGGGCGATCACCGCCGCCAGGTTGGCGGAGACGAAGGTCTTGCCCACGCCCGGACGCGGGCCGGAAATCGTCAGGATGTTGTTCTTGGATTCCAGCATGGCGAAATGCAGGCTGGTGCGCAGGCTGCGCAGCGCCTCCACCGCCAGGTCGGCGGGCTCGGACACCGCCAGCAGGTGCTGGCGCCCATCGGCACGGATCGTGTGCAGGCCCCTGCGGTCGCGCCCGGCCCTGGGCAGCACTTTCGAGTCGCTCAGCGGGATGGCCGCGTACACCGGCAGGCCGAGTTCCTCGATCACCGCCGGATCCTCGATCCCGGGGTTGAGCATGCGCTGGAGGAACACCACCGCGATGGCGAGGAACGCGCCGAGAAGGGTGGCCACCATTACCACCAGTGCCTTGCGCGGCTTGACCGGCTCGGAGGTGTTGGCGACCGCCGGGTCCACGATCCGCACGTTGCCCACGGTACCGGCGCGGGCTACATCCAGCTGTTGGGCCTGGTTGAGCAGGGCTGTATACAGCTCGTTGCTGACCTGCAGGTCGCGGGTCAGGCGCAGCAGCTCCTGCTGGGTATCCGGCAGCTGGCCGACCTCACGGCGGAAACCCGCCTTGCGCGATTCCAGCTCACCGAGCTGGCTCAGCAGGGCGCGGTAGGCCGGATGGCTCCGGGTGTAGCTGCGGTCCATCTCCGCCTGCTTGAGGCGCAGCTGCTGGATGCTGGTCTCGACCGCGACCTCCTGCTCCAGCAGGCCCTTGGTCTGCATGGTGATGTCGACCGAATTGGCGGTGGCCTGGTACTTGGCCATCGCTTCCTGCGCCTCCTCCACCTGCTTGCGGACGGTCGGCAGTTGGTCTTTCACGAACTGCAGCTGTGCTGCAGCTTCGGCCGAGCTGCGGTCCACGTTCTGGCGGACGTAGGCCTCGATGATCTTCTGCACCACCGCTTCTGCGCGGTCCGGATCGGTGTCCTCATAGGCAACCTGGAGGATGCCCGAATCCTTGCCCTGTTCCGATGCGCCGACATCTTGCTGGAGCTCGACGAGCACGTCCAGGCGACGCTTCTTGACTACACTGAACTGCATGCCGGGATTGGCGTACAGCGTGCCCACCTCGGCGACAACCTCACCCTGCGTTGCGGTCTCGCCCGCCTTGCCACGAACCAGTTCGTCGCCATGCTCGTCGCGGAGAACATATCCACCGTTCGCGTCCAGCACTTCCAGGGTCAACTCGGTATCGACTGCGGACGCAGGTACGTCCAGACGCTGGAATTCCAGCCGTTCGCCGCCCCACCCATAGCCTGAAAGCCCCATCACGGGGTCGGCCACCTCGCCCGGTGATTGGGGCTGGAAGCGGCGGGACAGGAACCCGCCCAGCAGCGGGAACTTGCGCGGCTCAACCTTGATATCCAGGTGCAGCTGGTCCACCGCCGCGCCGACGACCGTCCTGGACCGGAGCAGCGCGATCTCGGTGGTTGCGGCCACGCTGCCGCTTCCCGCCAACGAGGTCAGGTCGGCCAGGCCCGGGATGGTAGGCATCTCCGATTCCACCTGTACCATGGCCTGCGCGCGGTAGACCGGGGAAGCCAGCAGCACGTAAGCGACGCTTACGATGAAGAACACCGCCGTGGCAGCGAGGATCCACCACTTGCGGTCCAGCAATACGCCCACAAGTTCGCGCAGGTCGATCTCGTCCTCGGTGCCAGGGGAGCCTGCAGCGGTTTCCTTGCCCATAGATCTCATTCCATCCGTTCTGTAGAGGCCGCCCGAGGCGCCCGGTTGCTTACTTGATGTAGGGAGCCCAACTGTCGACGCAGTCGTCGATCAGCCGGTAGACGTGCTCGAACGCTTCGCGGCTCTGCCGGTACGGATCGGGAATTTCACGCTGGCCACGCCACTTGCCCAGGAGGAAGGTCTTGCCACTGACCTGGGGTACCTCGCGCGCGATCTTCGCCTGGTGCGACTGCTCCATCACCAGGATGAGGTCGGCGGCCGCCAGGACCGAAGCACTGGCCTGGCGCGCCTTGTGTCCGTCCGGATCGATCCCGGCTTCACGCAGCAGCGCGGCCGCTTCCGGATCGACCCCCCGTCCGACCAGTGCCTGAAGGCCGGCGGATGATACTTCCACCCCCTGCCGCCCGGCGAGACGGTGCCGCATCATCAGTTCGGCGGTAGGACTCCGGCAGATGTTTCCGACGCAGACAAACAACAGCTTCTTGAACACGTAATGCCGGTCCCCGCGTCGTCCATTAGATAATTCGCCGGAGCCGAACAGCTCCGGACGCGCGCAAGCTTACCCGATGCCGACCGGCGATGCTGCAGTGCGATGATGTGAAGGTTTCGTCAAAAACCCTTAGTTTTTAATTGTTTGACACATGTACCCCGCCCGGTTTAAGGTCCGTGCTGCGTAGTAGTCCGACAATCTCAGGAGTATTCCCCCATGAAGACCAAACTCACCGGTCTGGCAGTAGTCCTCGGCCTGCTCGCGCAGCCGTATGCCTTCGCCCAGGATTCCCAGCAGGACGAGACCGGCACCGCGGCCGGCACCGAGACCGCCGGCTCCACCGGCGAAGCCACCACTGAAACCCTTCTGATCGCTGGTGGCGCCCTTGCTGCTGTCGCGCTCATCTCCGCTGCCAACGATGGCAATGGCGGTGGCAACGACAATGGCGGTGGCGAGGATCCGGATCCGGGCACCCCGGGCACTGGCGGCACTGGCGGTACGGGTGGCACTGGCGGTACCGGTGGCACTGGCGGTACGGGCGGCACCGGCGGCTGATCTTCGCCGCAACGACTGAACTCGAGGCCCGCCGGCCTTAGTCATCCGGCGGGCCTTTTTTGTGTATGGGGCGCCATGCCCCGTGCAGAACGAATGGAAGCGACATGAACCGAGCCTACCGTCCCGGCGCCCTCGCGCTGATGGCATGCATTTCCCTTTCCGGCTGCATCTGGGCGCCAGGGCAGCATCTTTCGCGTACCGAGCCGGGGCCCGGCCAGATCCGCACGTCGGGAAATGACCAGCTGGATCTGGTGGCCATCACGCCCCGGCTGATCGCGATGGAGCAGGCAGGCCGCGATGGGGTTCAAGGCGTGCCGCGGGCTCTCCTCGACTACCAGCCAGAGCCCTATCGTATCGGCGCTGGCGATGTGCTTTACATCACCGTATGGGACCACCCGGAGCTGACGGTCCCGGCCGGGGCGCAGCAGCAGGTCAATCTGGCCGGCCGCCTTGTCCAAGGCGACGGGACTTTGTTCTATCCCTATATCGGCAAGATCAAGGCGGCGGGGCTGACTCCGTCCGAACTAGCGACCAAGTTGACCGGGCAACTCGCGTCGGTCATCCAGGAGCCCCAGCTCGATGTGTCGGTCCTGACCTATGCCAGCCAGCGCGTCTGGGTGTCCGGCGCCGCGCGCCAGGCGGCCGTTGTGCCGCTGACCGTGGTACCGCTGACCCTTCAGGATGCGATCAGCACGGCAGGCTTCGACCCGGCACAGGCTGACCTTTCCGGAGTGCGCCTGACGCGTGAGGGCGTGAGCCATGTGCTCGACATGACCCGGCTCGGCGCTACGCCCATCTACCTGCGCGCGGAAGACCAGATCTACATCCCGTACCTGGATGCCAAGGAAGTCTTCGTGGTTGGCGAGGTCAATCTTCCCGGCGCCCAGAACTTCAAGACCGGCAGCATCAGCCTCAGCCAGGCACTGGGTCGTTCCCGCGGCCTGGCGCAGGCCACCTCCGACGGCAACGCGGTATACGTGATCCGTGGTGCCGACGCCCGCGAGCTGGAGCAGCGTCCGTCTGTGGTGTACCAGCTGGAGGCCAAGTCCCCAGCGGCATTCGCGGTGGCCAGCCAGTTCCAGTTGCTGCCCGGCGACGTGGTCTTCGTTGGTGCCGCGGGCGTGACGCGCTGGAGCCGCTTCGTGAACCAGTTGCTCCCGTTCACCGCCATCATCAGCAACGCTGCGCGAGCCGGCAACGACATCTCCAACAACTGACGGCCTCCGTGCATCTGCTTTCCTGCCCAAAGGGGCGCGGCGAACGCCACGCCCCCCTGTCTGCCATCGGTGCCCGCCGACGGCTTGCGCTGTTCCGGCTGTTCCTGGTCGCGCTGATGGCCGTGCTGATGGCTGGTTGCGGGGTGACGATGCAGACCGGCATCGACATGGTGCGCGGCGTGGCCAGTGGCCGGCAGGATCCCAGCCCCAGTGCCGCGCAGGTGGCCGCCAGCCCCTATGCGAGCCTGATGATGGACGACGGGCGGGTGCGCGGCATGCTCGTTCTGGGCAATGACGACGCTGGCCGCACGTCCTGGCACAGCGGAGAGCACATCCTGTTCCTGTGCGAGGGTGGGCAGGTCTGCGGGACGCATCAGCTGGCCGCCCGGCTCGACGACATGCGCATCGAAGGCCACAACCCCTTCATCGACCTGCGCACCGCGGGCGCGGGCGCGGGCGCGGGAGCGGTGACGGTGCAGCGCCACTACGACTGGCCGGACGGCCATCGTTACGGAATCCCCGTCACCGGGACCCTGCGCCGCGGTGGCGCGGAGACCGTGGAGATCCTCGGCCGCGACCGGCAGCTGGTGCGGTACGAGGAAGAGCTCCGGGGCCCTGGCGTGGAAGGCCACAACACCTACTGGATCGATCCGGCGACGGGCACCTTGTGGAAGAGCCGGCAGCTGGTGGCCCCTGGCGTCCATGTCGATATCGTGCAACTGAAGCCATACCGCCGGAGGTCGCCATGAGCCGTCGGCTGGCTGTGGCCGCCGCCGTGCTGGCGGTCTTGCTGCCCGGACGCGCGACTGGCGCTGCGGCAACGACATCGACACCGATGCAGGTGTGGGCCGCCGGCGCCGTGCACCATGCCGGCGGGCTGGAGCTGCCGCAGGGAGCCCGCTTCGCCGATGCGGTGCTCGCCGCCATGCCGCGACGGGATGCATATGCGGCGGGCGCCTCGGTGTTTCGCGAGCAGCTCCGTGCCGCGCAGGTGCGGGAGCGGGCCGGCCTGCTGCATGACCTCCAGGCCGTGGCAGGTGACGTCGATGCGCCTCCGGTGCTGGCTTCGCGCGCACGGATGCTGCACCGCTGGATAGACAGCCTTCCTGCCTCCGGACGCGAGCCGATCGAGGGCGACGCACGCAGGTTGGAAGCAGGACGGGGCGACAGCAACCGCCTGCTCGCCAACGGCGACCGTTTCCACTTTCCCGAACGGCCTTCCACGGTGAATGTGGTCGGCGCAGTGCTGCAATCGTGCGCCCTGCCCCACGTGCCGGCACGCGATGCGGTCGACTATCTGGCCGGCTGTCCGGTGGAGGCGGCGACCGCGCAACCGGACATCCTCTATGTGATCCAGCCTGACGGTGCGATCCAGGAACTCGGCATCGCGACATGGAACCGCAGCCCGCCGCAGGCGCTTGCACCGGGCGCGATCATCTACGTCCCTCTGCGGAACAAGGCCGTGGAAGCCAGCGCCCCCGAACTCAATGCCGCCATGACCCGGTTCCTCGCGACCCTGCCTCTTCCGCACGCGTGGCAGGTGGACCCATGACGCGCCGTAGCCTGCGGCCGCGCGCCCTGCCGGCGCTCAGCCTGCTGAGCCTGGCCGTGTGCGGGACGTTGCAGGCGGAGGTGCCCGTGACCCAGAACGACTGGGGCGGCATCGGCCTGTTGCAGACCCCGACCGCGCGCATGGCCGAGGAGGGCGAGTTCGCGTTCACCGCGAGCCATGCTTCGCCTTACACGCGTTACAACGTGGGGATGCAGCCGTTCCCGTGGTTTGAGGGCGTGTATCGGTACGCGAACGTGCAAGGCGTACGCTACGGGCCCCTCGGGGGCGACCAGAACTACAAAGACAAGTCGATCGACTTCAAGATCCGCCTCTGGGAAGAAGGTCGATGGCTCCCACAGGTCGCCATCGGTGCCCAGGACATCGGCGGTACCGGCCTGTTCGCAAGCGAGTACGTCGTTGCGAACAAGCGCTTCGGCCAGTTTGACGCCAGCCTTGGGCTTGCCACAGGTTACCTGGGCAGCAACGGCGACTTTGGCAATCCCATCGGCTGGATTGACGAGGATTTCAAGGTACGCCCCCGGGCCAGCAGCGATATCACGCAGGCAGGCAAGTTCGGCTTGCGCTACCTGCTGCATGGCCGCATGGGTGTATTTGGGGGCGTGGCTTGGCAGACGCCATGGCAACCACTCCTGATCAAAGTCGAATATGACGGCCACGACTACGATGACGAGGTCCGCGTCGGCCGGCTCGAACAAGACTCAAGAATCAACATCGGCCTGCACTACACCCCGAGCCCTGGCGTCCGCATGACACTTGGATGGGAGCGGGGCAATGAACTTCTGGCCACGGTGGCGTTCCGAGGCAACCTGAAGAACGCCCCGCGGCAGCCGCGGTGGCTGGACCCGCCCAAGTTCCCCCTGCGGCAGGAACTGTCGCAGGCGGACGGGAACTCAGACTTCCACATCGGGCCAGCAGCCGCGCAGCCCGCTTCGACAGTTGCACCCATTGGCGCCACGGTGGAACGAGCCGGTTCCCTGCCCGCGACGGACGGCTACCCGTTGCTTGCCGACCATACCTGGGAGCAGGTGCGCGCGGACCTTGCCAGCAACGCGGGATTCCAGCTTCGCCGCGTGGAAGTGAACGACGACGAGTTGATCCTGCACGGCAACCAGGTGCGTTACGTGTACCTGTCCGAAGGGCTTGGCCGCGCGGCACGTGTGCTGGACCAGGTGGTGGATCCATCCATTGAATGGGTGACGCTGGAATACAACCGCCAGGACATGCCCATCGCGCAGAGCAGTGTTTCGCGCAGCGCGCTTGCCGCTTATGCGCGGCGGGACATCGATCTGGACACTATGGCGCGCAGCGTGGAGTTGAACCCTCCGGGAAGCTCGCGGCAAGGCGATGTGGTCTATGACCGTCCGCTCGGCAATCGCTTCAGCTGGGGCGTATCGCCCGGCCTTAAGGAAATCATCGGTGGGCCTGATGGCTTCATCCTGTATCAGCTGACCGCCAATGCGACCGCCAACTGGATGTTCAGCCGCAGCACGTGGCTGACCGGGACGGTCAGCGCCGACTTGCTGAACAATTTCGACAAGTTCAAGTACGACGCTCCCAGCAACCTGCCGCGGGTGCGCACCGACATCCGCCAGTACGTCACCACCTCGGATGTGACGGTGCCCAATTTCCAGATGACCAGCGTGCGCGCGCTGGGGCGCGATCTCTATGGCATGGCGTATGCCGGCCTGCTGGAGGAGATGTTCGGCGGCGTCGGCGGAGAGTTGCTGTACCGGCCGCTCGACCAGCCGTGGGCGCTAGGGTTCGATGCCAACTGGGTCAAGCAACGCGAGTACGACCAGCGGTTCTCGTTCCGGGATTACGATGTGGCCACCGGCCACGCCACGCTCTACTACAACTTCGGCCAAGCACGACGGGTCCACGTGGCCACCTCCGTTGGCCGCTACCTGGCCGGCGACTGGGGCGTGACCCTGGACGTCTCCCGCGTGTTCGCCAATGGCGCAGTAATGGGCGCCTTCGCCACCAAGACGAATGTGTCCTCTGCGGAGTTCGGCGAAGGCAGCTTCGACAAGGGCATCTATCTGTCGGTGCCGATGGACCTGTTGATGCCTCGCTCCAGCCGGGCGCGGGCCAACCTGATGTGGCATCCCCTGGTTCGCGACGGTGGAGCCAAACTGGTACGTCGATACAATCTCTACACCATGACCGGCGAACGCGACCAACCCTCCTTCTACGAAAATATTAAATACATCGATCCATAACCATTTCCGCATAGCCCCTCCCAAGGATTGATCGAGGGGGCGAAAAGAGGACTTGCAGAAACTAATGTTGCAACGCAACATGGTTTCTCCCCAGCTGGCCATGGCCAGTAGAACGGAACAGGGACGACGGGGATACATATGTTGCTCATGCCAATCAGGTCGGAAACAGCCACCAGCCCGCGGACGGCCAGCAAGTTCACGGCCGCGTCGGGTCTGGTCATCCGCATTGCCGACCCGCTGCTGCTCGTGGCCGGGGCGATGGGCGCCCACTGGCTGCGCTTCGGCACCACCCGGCTGGACCAAGCGCATGTCAGCGTGGTGGTGCTGGCGACCCTGCTCGGCATGCTGGTGCTCGGATCGTCGTCGCTCTACCGCAGCTGGCGCGGGCGCAGCGTCGGAACCGAGCTGGTGCACCTCGGGTTGTGCTGGTCGCTGATCTTCGCCGGCGTCCTGGTCTATACAACTTTCATCCACCTGATCGGCAACCTGTCCCGCCTGTGGCTGGTGTCCTGGTTCGGACTGAGCCTGGCCGGCACGGCTGGCGTGAGGCTGGTGGTGCGTGGGTGTGCCGCATGGGTCCGTGCCCGGGGCATGGACCTGCGCACGGCGGTCATCGTCGGGGGCAATCCCGATGCCCAGCGGATCGTGGACACGATGCGCCGCAATCCCTGGATGGGCATCAAGGTGGTCGGCTGGTTCGCGACCAGCGCCGATCGCTGCGCGTTGCACGGCATCCGCCCGATGGGCCGCGTCGATCGCCTCGTGGAATTCGTGGACAGCCGCCATGTAGACCAGGTCTGGATCGCGCTGCCGATGCGCGAGCAGGGCCAGATCGCCTACGTGTTGCGCCAGCTCGACTACTCCACGGCGGACATCAAGCTGTTGCCGGACCTGTTCGGTCTCCAGCTGCTCAACCATTCGGTGGAGCAGATCGGCGGGTTGCCGGTGCTCAACCTGCGTTCCAGCCCCCTGGATGGACCGGCACACCTGGTCAAGGCAGCGATGGACAAGGTCCTGGCCAGCCTCATCCTGCTCATGATCTCGCCGCTGATGATCGGCATCGCCATCGGGGTCAAGCTGACTTCCCCCGGCCCGGTGTTCTTCCGGCAGCTGCGGCACGGCATGGGCGGCAAGCCGATCGAGGTGTGGAAGTTCCGCAGCATGCGGGTGCACCAGGAGGCCGAGGGCCATGTGACCCAGGCGCGCAAGGGCGACTCCCGCGTTACCCCGTTCGGCGCCTTCCTGCGCCGCACCAGCCTGGACGAGCTGCCGCAGTTCATCAACGTCCTGCAGGGCTCGATGTCCATCGTAGGGCCGCGGCCGCACGCGATCGCGCACAACGAGCAGTACAAGACCCTGGTGGACCGCTACATGCAGCGCCACCGGGTCAAGCCCGGGATCACCGGCTGGGCCCAGGTGAACGGCCTGCGCGGTGAAACCGATACGGTCGAGAAAATGGCCCGCCGCGTGGAGTACGACCTGTACTACATGCAGAACTGGTCGCCCTGGTTCGACCTGCGGATCATCCTGATGACGGTCTTCAAGGGATTCGTCAACAAGAACGCGTACTGAGGCCCCTCCGGCCTTTCCAAAGCTACTGGAGCAATCGATGAAGATCGCAGTTGCCGGCACCGGTTATGTCGGCCTCTCCAACGCTGTGCTGCTTGCGCAGAACCACACCGTCGTGGCGCTGGACATCAATGCCAGCCGGGTGGACCTAATCAACGCGCGCAAGTCGCCGATCGAGGACCGCGAGATCGAGGAGTTCCTGGCCAACCGGGAGCTGGACCTCACCGCCACGCTGGACAAGCAGCAGGCGTATGAGGGCGCGGACTTCGTGATCATCGCCACGCCGACCGATTACGACCCGCAGAGCAACTACTTCAACACCTCGTCGGTCGAGTCGGTGATCCGCGACGTGATAAGCATCAACCCGGCCGCGGTGATGGTGATCAAGTCGACCATCCCGGTGGGGTTTACCCGCCGGATCAGCGAGGAGCTGGGCACGACTAACGTGATCTTCTCGCCGGAGTTCCTGCGCGAGGGCCGCGCCCTGCACGACAACCTGCACCCCAGCCGCATCGTGGTGGGCGAACGCTCCGAACGCGGCGAACGCTTCGCCGCCCTGCTGCAGGAAGGTGCGGTGAGCAAGGACGTGTCGGTGCTCTTCACCGACCCCACCGAGGCCGAGGCCATCAAGCTGTTCGCCAACACCTACCTGGCCATGCGGGTGGCCTACTTCAACGAGCTGGACACCTACGCCTGCACCCATGGGCTGGACACGCGCCAGATCATCGAGGGTGTCTCACTGGATCCGCGCATCGGCAACCACTACAACAACCCCAGCTTCGGCTACGGCGGCTATTGCCTGCCGAAGGACACCAAGCAGCTGTTGGCCAACTACAGCCAAGTGCCACAGCACCTGATCCGCGCCATCGTGGACTCGAACCGTACGCGCAAGGACTACATTGCAGAGCAGATCATCGCCCGCAATCCCCGCATCGTCGGCATCTACCGACTGGTGATGAAGGCGGGCTCAGACAATTTCCGTGCTTCTGCCATCCAGGGAATCATGAAGCGCATCAAGGCGAAGGGAATTGAAGTGATCGTGTATGAGCCAGTCCTAGACCAACCGGAGTTCTACCGATCCGAGGTTGTCAGCGACCTCCGGAAATTCAAGCAGCGCGCGGATGTGATAGTTGCCAATCGGCTTTCCGAGGATCTACGGGATGTCGCTGACAGGGTCTATACCCGTGATCTTTTCGGTGCCGACTAAAGGACGTGGAAAACACAATGAATGCCAAAGTCCGGTTTGGGGACTTCACCATCGATTGCCTGTCACGCGACGAACTCGTGGAGCTTGCCCTGCGAGACTGTGAGGCCGGCGGCGCGACACGCCTCGTATTCGATGCAAATGGGCACGGAATGTCACTGGCCAGAACGAACGACGCCTACCGGCAAGCAGTCCAAAAAGCCGACATTGTCCATGCAGACGGTGGATTTCTGGTCACCCTGTCCAAAGAACTTGGCCTTCCGGCGATTCCGGAGCGTAGCGCGACGACTGACATGATCCACGACTTCGCGCGTGCCTTCAGCGGGACCAGGCACGGGTTCTATCTGCTCGGCGGGGAAGAAGACGTCAACGCCCGCTGCGCCAATATTCTCGGAGCGCAATATCCCGACCTCAAGATCTCTGGCCGCCGTAACGGCTTTTTCTCGGAGAATGAAGAGCTCCAGGTAATCGATCAAATAAACGCCAGCGGGGCGTCCATCCTCTGGGTTGGCCTTGGGAAGCCCAAGGAGCAGGAGTTCTGTGTGCGCTGGCGCGACAGGCTCAATGCCAAGTGGGTCATCACTTGTGGCGGCTGCTACAACTACATAACTGGCGACTACGGACGCGCGCCGATGTGGATGCAGAACGCTAACCTCGAGTGGCTCCATCGCATGGCCTCAAACCCGAGGAAGCTGTTCTGGCGATACGCCGTTACGACTCCCCACGCCATGTGGATCGCCCTTCGAGAGCATGGCTCTCATTGAACCTTAAGCCCTAGGACCTCCCAGCATGTACGCAATCATCAACGGCGGAACGCCGCCACGCGGGCGCGTTCGCGTCAGCGGCGCGAAGAATTCCGCGACCCGCTTGCTCTCGGCTGCACTGCTTAGCGACGACGTTGTCGAGTTGTCAAACTTCCCCACACGGCTTGTGGACGTTGGCCACAAGATCCGCTTCTGCCAGCGGCTAGGTGCAAATATCAGCATCGATCACCGCGCTGAGCAGCTGAGCATTGATGCTTCCGCACTTCGTGCACAGCTTCTTTCCCGCGAAGAGTTCGACATTCCGATTCGCACAACCTACCTGCTTGCCGCCGGCCAGGTGATCCGCTCCGGACTTGCGCGAGTTCCCTATCCCGGAGGCTGTCCAATTGGCGGCGGAAGCGGCGGCGGGCGAGGCTACGACCTCCACATGATGGTGTGGAAGGACTTGGGCGCGCAGGTGATCGAACGCGACGACCATATTGAGGTCAGCGCTCCCAACGGCTTCACCGCCGGTACGATCAATTTCCCGATCAGCACTGTCGGCGGCACCGAGAACGCCCTCCTGTGCGCCAGTGTCGCGACGGGCCAGACACAGATCTTCAACGCCTACATTACGCCCGAAGTCGAGGATCTCATCGCCCTGCTTCGCCGCATGGGCGCCGAGATTTCCGTGTTCGGAACCAGTCACATCGTCGTGGATGGCCGGGGGGGCAAGCTGTCAGGAGCACGGATGCCGGTCATGACCGACCGTATCGAGGCGCTTACGTGGGTCGTGTACGGGATCCTGGCCAAGGGCGAGATCACCATCGACCAAGTGCCGTTCTCGTCCATGGAAGTCCCGCTCCTCCACGTTGGGCACGCGGGTGTTGATCTCTTCAAGAACTCCCAGTCAATCCACGTCACCCCCGAATGTCTCAAGTCCGGCGCAGTGCAGCCTTTCGAGCTCGCATGTGGCGCCCATCCCGGTGTGATCTCTGACATGCAGGCGTTCTATGTGATGCTTGGTCTCGCTGCATCCGGAACATCCCGAATCTTCGATTACCGATATCCGGAGCGAATCGCATTCGTCCGGGAACTCGCCAAGCTCGTGGACGGCGATCATCTGCAGGCCGAGCGGGGCAAGATCACTGTCCGAGGCCCGGCCCACTTCAAGGCCGGCGTTGCCGACTCTACCGATCTTCGTGGAAGTATGGCCGCAGTCATCGCGGCCCTTTGTGCCAACGGCGAATCAAAGATCCTCAATGTGCAGATGGCGCTGCGCGGCTACAACAACCTCCAAGGCAAACTGGAACATCTTGGTGCCGACGTTGCAATTTTCGAAGACGAGACCTGACGGAGCCGTCGTGGAAGGATGCATTGCCCCCTCCTTGCTTACCGAGCTTGAACAACGCTTGCCGGGCCGCGTACGTACTCAGGTACCTCTTGCGCCACTATCCCGCTGGAAGATTGGAGGCCCGGCCGCGGTCTACGTGGAGCCAGAAAGTCCGAGCGAGGCAGCAGCCATCATGGCGATTATGGCGCCTCGCGCAGAGCCCTTGTTCATCATGGGCGACGCTTCTAACACGCTGTTCGACAGCGCAGGATTCAATGGCGTTGTGATGCGTATTGGGCGGAAGATGTCTCGTACCCGCATCGAGGGCAACACCGCGTGGGCTGAAGCTGGCGTCTGGGTACCGCGGTTCGCCCGCATGATCGGCTGTTCGGGACTAACCGGAATAGAGCACACCATTGGGATCCCGGGTACGCTCGGCGGCTTAATACTGATGAACGGGGGCAGCCAGCGCAAGGGAATCGGCATGAACGTCGTCGAGGTGTTGTGTGCCGGCGAAGATGGCCAGCTCTTCAGCTTGACTCATGAAGAATGCGAATTTGCCTATCGCTCCTCCGCGCTTCAGCAGCGTCGCGCCGTCGTCCTTGAAGCAACTCTGCGCTTTGCTCGAAAAGAGGTGGACTCCATACGGAGGGAAATGCTGGGAATCCTCAGATCTCGACGACATAAGTTTCCCCAAAAGTTGCCCAACTGCGGCTCCACTTTTCTGTCCGACCCTTCGATGTACGCCACCATCGGCCCCCCTGGCCAAGCGATCGAACTTGCGGGGCTCAAAGGCCTGCAGTGCGGTGATGCTCAGGTCTCGCCAATGCATGCCAACTTCATCGTCAACCTGGGCCGTGCCACCTCTGATGACGTGCTGAGGCTGATTGCGAGGATTCGTAAAGAAGTACAAGCTAGAACGGGGTACGCATTGGACTGCGAGGTCAGGCATCTGAGCCCCGGTGGCACGCTCCAGCCGGCCCATATTCCCGCCATGGCAAAATTCGGCGCCGCAGAAGTAAGTTCGCTAGGCGAGCACGGGATATGAATCAAGCAGACGTGTCTGGAACCATTCGCCCAAGTGCAACCTCGATACAGCAACGGACACCAACAACCGGTATCCACAGCATACTCGGCCGCCGGGGGCGGATCGCGTTCTACTATCTCTATGTCGCCTTCACCCTAGGTGCAGCTGCGACGCTACTGATCCCACAAAGCGAAGAGGAGCGAGGCAGCAATCTTATCTTCTCGATTGCATGGGCCTCCATGCACGTTATATCCGGAATCATATTCCTGGGATTCAAACGGCACCCCAAGGCACAGGTATCCATCGTTGCCATCATTGGCGCGTACATTATCGCGTCCTCAGCTTGGTCTGCATCGCCCCGGGACACATTCGTCTACGGAAGCATGGTCGCAGGGAACATTGCCACCGCCTACATGATCGCTCGGGATCTAAGTCCCAGGGAGATCATGCTAATGAGTGCCCGCATAATTCTTGTCTTGGCGGTGGGTGGCATGGTTTCGGGTCTTCTTGGCTACTCGCAAGCCCTGTATTTCGATGCGCACGATCGCCCCACCGTTGTTGGCACCCAGCCGATCCGAGGATTCTTCAATCACAAAATCACGGCTTCTCTTTACGCAACCCTCGGAGTAATCGCATGCCTCGCCTGCTACAGGAATTCAAAGCGGGTATTGTCCATGTTATGTCTGGGGTTCTTTGTCATTCTCACGGGCTCATCGACAGGGCTCGTTATCTTTCCAACTAGCATTGCTCTCTTCTACCTTCTCAACTTCATTCGCCGTGTACGAGGGGAGAAGGCTGCTAGAGGGGTGGCGCTGGCCGGAATAATCGCCGCCAGCGTTATCGTCGGCGTCCTAAGTGCCAACATCGACATTATCCTTGCATCGTTGGGGCGCGACCCGACGCTGACTGGCCGCACTCTGCTCTGGGAATGGGGAATGCAAACTTGGATGCAGCGCCCTGCCCTCGGCTGGGGATTCAATGGCTATTTTAACGGGCCCAACGCCAGCGCAATCTCTGACGCCATAAAAAGCTTCGAGAATTACAACGTACCGCACTTTCATCAATCATATATACAGACCGCCGTGGACCTGGGCGTACCTGGGCTTCTCATACTCGCGGCGGTTCAGTTCTCAATTGTTACCCGTGCTTGGCACCGGATGCGATCAAATATCCCTGATGCGGGCGCAGAGACCCTGACATTGATGAGCGTAATTTTTATAGCGTCTTTAACAATGTTCATTTTCATAACTTATAATCACTTTGTTACCCTCATTATGTTCACCCTATACTTCTCGCTCCGCCATCCTTCATTAGATACCGATAGATCCCCCAGAATCCGCCATGCCGAATAGTATGAGTGAACAGCCTCGCGTATGCATGATTTCGCCGTTTTACAATAGGGCGCACGGCGTCCGGAGTACGCTGGAATCTCTATGCGCACAAACTTACCAAAATGTTGAGTTCTTGGTTTGGGATGACTGCTCCAAGGACGATACTTGGCGCGAACTACAACGCGTGTCAGATGAGATCGGCGATCCTCGCCTAAGGATATTCCGAAATAGCACGAATCTGGGACTGAGCGCCGGCCTAAATAAGGCCATGTCCATGACCGACGCTAAGTATGTAGCAGTGATCGGCTCGGGCGACGGCTGTGATCCGGAACGCGTCAGGCTACAGGTTGAGGCACTTGAAGCCGACCCTGCCGCTGTCCTTTGTACTGCGGGCGCCATGACCACAGACATAAGGACCGGAGTCGTATTCCGCGACACAAGCTTCCATGGGGAAGTGGTCCGCTCCTCCGACATGACCGATCGCTGCGCCGTTCCTCATGGTGCCGTCATGTATAGAAGGTCTGACGTACTTGCGTTGGGGGGCTACGCTGAGGCGCTGAAGTGGTGCGCGGATTGGGATTTATTTAACCGCCTCCTCCGGATGGGGCACGGAATTTATATCCAGAAGATTTTGAGCTTTCGGATTGCTCAGGAAGATGGCGTCAGTTTCCATCCACAAAAGGCGTTCGAACAGTTGGCCTGCAAACAGCTTGTGATCAAACTCGCAACCCTTTCCGAGACGGACCGCACAAACCTTCTGGAGAAGGTTAAGTTGCATGGGCCCATTTCCGTCGTTGCTGGCGAGAACGGGAACTTTGGCCGAGATCTAGCACGCCGAAACATTAAGCTCTTCCTTATGGGGCGGCGGGAAGAAGCCCTAGAGATGTCGCGACTGGCGAAGAGCCAACAAATAGCATATCCGGGCGCCTACAATTTGTTCTTAATTGGCGCGAGATTACTAGCTTCGGTATCTAAGAGTAACTACCGGATGATTGCTTTCGCCCGCCGATTTATCAGATAGTGGAACCCTGCTATGAACCAGAAACGTATTGGCATCATGTCGATGCACAGGATTTTCAACTACGGCTCCTTTCTGCAGGGCTACGCGTTGAAGAATCTTTTGGGATCTTTCCGCCAAGATGCCACGGTTAAGTTTATAGATTATCGCCCTGGCCGCCCCCTTGTTGATTCACAAGAAGGCAGCCCCAATGGACTTGGGCGAATCGTGCAGAAAATAAGCGAGTACAACAAGGTTGATGCTTCACTGCTGGACAAGATTCGATTTTTCAATCACAAGCGTAACTATGCACGTCGGAACTTCCCTGTTCTCGGACTACCAGAAAAGCCGGATTACGATTATGAGGTCGAGCTTCAGGTCATTGGCAGCGATGAGGTCTTCAACTGCGTCCAGGCTAATGCGAATGTGGGCTATAGTCCTGACCTTTTCGGGCGCGGGTCGCCCGCGCGGAGATTGATCTCCTATGCCGGCTCCTTTGGCAATACCACTATAGAAAAGCTCAGGCGCCACGGCCTGATCGAAAAGCTGGCCGAGGATTTCTCTCGCTTCGACGACATATCGGTTCGTGACGAGAACTCTCGCAGTATCATCCATGAGCTCACCGGAAGGCTACCGTCACTCAATGTCGACCCAGTGCTTGCTTTCGACTACATGCGCGAATGTCCACAAATTCCGCCGCAGAGAATCTTGAGGGATCCCTACCTCGTTGTTTACGGGTACTCAGGACGCTTTAGTCGCGAAGAGAATGATTCTATTCGAGCTTATGCTCGCAGTAAGGGCTTGAAAGTTATTTGCGTTGGCGGTGTGCAAGGCTGCTGCGACAGGTTCGTTGATTGCACGCCCTTCGAGGTGCTTGCGCTATTTCGCGATGCAGAGAGCATTGTGACGGACACCTTTCACGGGACCATTTTCTCTATCATTAACGAGAAGCCATTCATCACCGTGATCCGTCGCAGCCACGGAGGTGGGTACGGCAACGAAGAGAAGCTTCATTATCTTTTGAAGTCACTGAAACTTGAACAGTGCGGAACATTCGATCTAACGAGGGCGAATATTCACGGCACATTGGGCGGCAACTTTGACTACAAGCCGACAAACGACCTTCTGAGTAGCGCCCGCAGCGGTGCGAGGTCTTATCTGGAGAGGAACGTCGCCGCAGGGCTTGGCGCAGCGTGAAGGCGGAGAATCCTAGATCCCTGACTGCCTCAGCGGCGCGAGGCGGGGTTGTCACGATTATTGCACAGGGAATAAGGATACCTGTGCTACTTTCTCAGGTCGTGATACTCGGGCGCCTGGTGGGTCCGGAAGACTATGGTCTATTGGCGATGGTCGTGACTTTCACGGGCATCGCAACGATCCTACGCGATTTCGGGCTGTCGACCTCTGCCCTGCGCTCCACTGCCCTGACTCAGCAGCAGCGGAGTAACTTGTTCTGGCTGAACACCGCGTCGGGGTTCGTTCTAGCAGTTACCATTTTCTTGTCGTCCTCGTTGATCGCCTCGTTCTACGAGCAGCCTCGCCTGATTGAACTGGTCCAGTGGATTGCGCCGACATATCTCTTGAATGGCCTCACGGCACAGTTCCGGGTAGCAATCAGCCAGGCCCTTCGGTTTCGCGCGCTTGCAGTTTGCGACATCCTGCCGCCCGTTCTTGCACTAGTGGCTGCAGTTCCCGTAGCAATATGGGGCTCCGGACTAACCGCGTTGATTGTTCTGCAGTTGACTGCGCCCATAGTAGATCTAGTTCTTTCGTCTACTCTTGCGAAATGGCGGCCCGGCTGGCCTCGGCGGACAGCCGGCATGCGCCAGCTCGTGTCCTTTGGTGTTGGCTTCGCCGGAACACAGCTGCTTTCGTACGTTTCGCGAAACATTGACAGTGTCGCCATTGGGCGCGTATGGGGTGCCGCGCCCTTGGGCTATTATGATCGGGCCTACCAATTGTCGGTGGCACCGGTTAACCAGATTAATGTCCCCATGACGAAGGTGGCGTTGCCAATACTCGCCAGGGCTTCAGATGATCCGGATCGATTCCGCCGCGGATTGGGCTCCGCGCAGTTGGTGGCTTGCTATGTCACCGCGACGCTTCTGTGCGTCGGTGCAGGGATAGCGGAGCCGCTCATAGACGTATTTCTAGGCCCAAGCTGGGCGGAATCTGCACCTATTTTTGCGGTCCTCGTCATTGGGTCTGTATTTCGATCCATTCAGCAAATTGCCATTTGGCTGCAGGTCGCCAAAGGCAATGCACGGTCACTCTTGCTGGGTAACGTGATCGGCCAGCCAATAATCATTGCTGCCATTCTCATTGGCTTGCCCTGGGGACCTCTCGGAGTAGCCATGGGCAGCGCTGTTGGCAACGCTGTGTTTTGGGTGTTTTCGATGATATGGGCGGGCAGGAATACAGGGGTAGATACATGGCCTTTGTTGATTCGTGCCACACGCGTAGTGGCGTTTGTTGGGGCGCCTGCAGGTTTGGCGGCTTTCCTTATTTGCTCTTTCGTTCCAGCCCCGAGCGTAGCGCTGTTATTCTTTGGTTCGCTAGCAGCACTTGCGATGTTGGCGCTCGAGTGGATCCTTTCCAAGCAGATGCGCCTTGAAGTTGCAGCCCTTTTTTATTTTTTCAAGGCAGGGATCGGGCGAAAATGAGCAAGACAAGGACGAATCTTTCCGGGAGTCTTGAGGGCAGCATGATGACACTCCGATCCAAGGCATTTGTCAGCGAGGTAGAAGGGGGATTTTCGGTTCAGAGCGGTGTTTTTGCGGCGGTCAATCCAAAGATCACCGTCGGGCTCAACCGGTTTGGTCAGTTTGAGGCGCAGCTGGATTTGGCTGCGCTGTCTGAGCAAGAGCTTGAGGAGCTAGCCCGGGTAAGTGCGATGTCCAATCACGAGCTCAATGAGGACGTGCTCGGCAGCCAGCTTTTTGGGCACGTTCCCGGCATCAGGCACGAGCCTCTGCTGGGCTACCACTCCGGTATTTATGCCGGTTACGTGAAGTCCGGTGACTACCGAGCCACCTCGAGTTCCGGGGGGCTTGCTACATGGCTTCTCGTGCAGCTTGTACAGAGGCGACTGGTGGATGGGGTCATCCATGTTCGTCCCTCCTCGGGCGAGGATAAGCTGCTTTTCAAGTATGCGATTTCCAGGACCGTGGAAGAGGTGCGGGCCGGGGCGAAGTCCCGCTACTATCCGATGGACTTGTCTCAGGTCTTGCGCGCCGCAAAAGAGACGGGCGGACGGTATGCTGTTACTGGAATCCCGAGTTTCATCACGGAACTCCGGCTATTAGCCGAACACGATGCCGAGTTTAAGGATGCAATTGCCTATACCTTGGGCCTCATCTGCGGGCACCAGAAGAGCACCAAGTACGCAGAGGCAATTGCGTGGGAGCATGGCATTCACCCCGGCGCTCTCCATTCGGTTGATTTTCGCAAGAAGATCGAAGGGAAATCTGCCGATGAGTACATCACCGAGCTCAAAGGCACTTCTGGCGACGTCGACGTAACCGTCTCGAAAGAAGCGACAGAGGTATTCGTCAGCAGCTGGAGCCACGGATTTTTCAAGGCCAAGTTCTCTGATTTTACGGACGATCTTTTCAACGAAACCGCTGACGTGGCGTTGGGTGATGCTTGGCTTCCGCAGTATGCGGCCGACTATCGTGGCACCAGCTTGGTCATTGTCCGAAATCCAATTATCGCGGGCATCATTGATGAGGGGTTAGCCTCGGGAGACTTGCATCTGGATACCCTTAGCGCAGAGTCGGCTATCCGCTCCCAGCCTGGTTTGGTTCGACATGCCTATGACGAGCTTCCCTACCGCCTCGCACGGGCTGATCGCAGGGGCTCTTGGCGGCCTGTTAAACGCGTACAGGCCAATGATGGAATACCCTTTCTGCGCAAGAAGATCCAAGACGTTCGAGAGCAGATTGCCGAGCAGAGCCATGTTCACTACCAGCGGGCGGTGGAACTAGGAGATTGGTCCTACTTCGTACGAAAAATGAAGCCGCTGGTGGACCGGCACAGCCTTCTTTATGCACTCACGGATGCACGCCGCATCCTTGGCAAGGGCTTTCCTTATCTGGCAAAGCGGGCGCTCAGGGGCGCCAAGCGTCGCCTGCGTCTCAATGATTCCGCGCGCTGAAGCTGGAGCGCCCTGAATGCGAGCACTGATTTGCGGCGGCGCGGGCTACATCGGCAGCCACATGGCGCAGTGGCTGGCGGCACAGGGCCACCACGTGACGGTGCTGGACAACCTTTCCACCGGCCACCGCGAAGCAGTGCGGTGGGGCGGGCTGGTGGAGGCCGACCTGCTGGATCCCGCCTCCCTGGGAAGGGCGTTCGCCGGCCGCAGGTTCGATGCGGTGATGCACTTCTGCGCCTCCTCCCTGGTCGGGGAGTCGGTGCGCGAGCCCTACGCCTACTACCGCAACAACGTCGCCGGCACCCTCAACCTGCTGGAGGCCATGCGCCGCCATGGCGTGGAGCGGCTGGTGTTCTCCTCGACCGCGGCGGTGTTTGGAAACCCGGTCAGTGAACTGATCGACGAGGACCACCCCAAGTCACCGATCAATCCCTACGGCGCCAGCAAGCTGATGGTCGAGCGCATCCTGGCCGACGCGGCCAGTGCCTACGGCCTGCGCTCCATCGCCCTGCGCTACTTCAACGCCGCCGGCGCGCTGCCGCAGCACGGCATCGGCGAGGCCCACGCCTGCGAGACCCACCTGATCCCCAACGTGCTCAAGGCCGCGCTGGGCCACGGACCGGCACTGAAGGTGTTCGGCGAGGACTACCCGACCCCGGACGGCACCTGCGTGCGCGACTACGTGCACGTGCAGGACCTGGCACAAGCCCACGCCCTGGCGCTGGACTACATGGACGCGCATCCCGGCGCGCATGCCTTCAACCTGGGCAATGGCCGCGGGTTCTCGGTACGCGAGGTGATCGCCGCGGCCGCGGAGGTGGCAGGTCGCGATATCCCCTGCGAGGTGGCGCCGCGCCGGGCCGGTGACCCGGCGATGCTGGTCGCCTCCAGCGTCCGCGCCCGGCGTGAACTGGGCTGGTCACCCGAATGGACGGACCTGCACGCGATCATCGAAAGCGCCTGGGGCTGGCATCGAGACCAGCTGTTTTAACACTGTTGACGAGGCGGCCACCATACAGCCACCGGGCGTCCATCCGGGCGTCCGGTGGCTTGCTCCCTCAGCGCGACGTACGCAGCGCGCTGGTGGAAATGGCCGAAAAGCAGATCCCCACGGCAACCGCGCCGAGGCAGGCACCGCACAGCGCACCAGCTACAAACATCATCATGATGGCCTCCCCCGAAGGCATCGCGGACCCCATCCGCGGGGCTATCGTCGCAGGTTTGTTTTATGTGAAATGTTGATATCGGTCACATCCTTCCACTTTTTCCGCTTGACAGGCTTGTCGCGCCCGGAGAGTGCGACGCCGACGTCCGCGAACCAGCGTTCGCTGGGCAGGAGGGGGAGGCGCCTGCCGGGTAGCGCCAGCGCCAGGATCAGCACCGCGACCAGCAGCGGGGCCATGCGGATGGAGGGGCCACGCCGGCGTAGTGCGCGTGCACCCACGCCGCCGGCGGTGGCGCCCAGCAGGGCCCCGGCGAGCACTTCCGATACCGGGTGCGCGCCCAGCGGAACCCGCGAATAGCCGATGAGGCCGGCGAGCACCGTGCCGGCCACCAGGCCCACGAGCCGCCCGGCCGGGCGATCCGGCGGGACCGCAAGCATCAGCACCACCGGCCACACCGCGAAGGCCAGGGCCGTGTGTCCGCTGAAACAGGTCAGGTCCCACGCGCGCACGCCCGTACCCCACCCGTAGAAGCTGATCTTGCTCGCGGCCGTGAGCAGGCTGGCGGTGGCCACCGCCAGCCACCAGCGCAGGACCGGGCCCCGGGCACCAGGGGCCTGGACCATCGTGGCCAGGCCCATCGCGCAGGCGAGGGGAAGGAGGTACAGCGCGCTTCCGGGAGCGACGAACCAGTGCCAGTTCATCGGCCAACGGCGCGGAGGATGCGGGTGCGGATGTGCATATGCCTGTCCTTGTGCGATCGCAGCATCGCACGCGCCGCGGGCGGCGGCGAAGTTCCCGGCCGCGGGGTTCATGCGGCGGCGGGCTCCAGCAGTACGCTTCCAGGGCAGGCACGCACAGGCGGACACAGTCATCGTGTTTCCGCTACACTTTGCGCCCGCCCGATCGCCCCAGTGGCCCGGGACGCGGCACGCGCCTGTAGCTCAGCCGGATAGAGTAGTGGCTTCCGAAGCCATTGGTCGGGGGTTCGAATCCCTCCAGGCGCGCCATTTCCCCCTGCGTTCCCCGCCCGTTGGCCGGCCGGAGGTCGCCCGGCGGGCGCGGATCCCGGGCCACCCTGCTGGCCAGACCCGCACTCCCTGCGCAGTGCCGTCCACCTTCATCGCCCGGCGACGCGCGGGGCGACAGGCTGACGGCCATTGCCCACGCCGGAGATCCCCATGCGCCTCGCGATCCTCGCCCTGCCCGCCTGCCTCGCTCTGGCGGGGTGCACCTCGGCCCCGCTGGCCTCCTCCGTGGAGCCGATCGACGGCGTGGTTTCCGGCCAGTGCCATACCGATATGGTCCGCGGCGCGGTCGGGCTGGCGGCCTCGGCCACCACGGTGGAGCGGGCGCGCGTGGACAGCGACAGCACCGAGGTACTGGTCGTGCGCGGCCAGGCCGACCGCCCTGGCAGCGCTACCCTGCCCGAGCCGGGCACCGGGGGCGCCGGTGGGCCGCGCCTGGTGGTGGAGACCGGGGACAACAACGCGATCACGGCGTTGCGTTGCGGCTGAGGCCGTGCCGCGGGGGGCACCCGTACCGCTGCATCGGGCAGGGGTGACCGCCCCGGGAGCTACCCGCGGGAACGGGCCTGGGTGAAGTGCAGGCGTTGCAGTACGCCGCGCAGGCGCCGCCGCGCCGCGCACCGTCGATGCCTGTGCAACCTGGGCGAGGGGGCAAACGGAATCCTCCCCGGATGCGACCTTCGGCCTTGTCCGGGCTACGCCCGGAATCCTGGATGGCCGCAGTGCCGCAAAGGAACTGCCGCTTCCGCGCCCGAGCGCGAGGTGGGTCCAAGCGCGGCTGGACGCGGCGCAGCAGGCCTGGTGCGGGGACTTGGCGCCTGCCACGCTCAATATAGGTTCCACCACGGCCATCACCAGCACCTGCGCGACCAGCGCCCCGAACATCAGGCCGCGACTGCGTGGACCACCAGTGCCGGCGACATCACCGCCGACCCGGGCGGGTGGCGGCGCGCACCTCCCGGATCGTCCCGTTACATAGAGGCAGACGCCCTGTCGCGCCCGGCCCGGTTACAGGCTCGGCGGCTGGCCGGTGGTGGCCATCGCCTTGCGGTGCGCGCGTCGCAGGAACACCAGGGCCGCCGCTTCCCACTGCCGGTCGCCGCGGCAGGTGCCACAGCCCCGGTGCAGGCTGCCATCGCGCCAGCCGTCGAACACGCACGGGTCGATGTACGCCTTGCGACAGACCGAAGGCGTGTTGCCCAGCAGTGACGCCACCTCGCGCACCACCTGCAGCTGCTGGGCGCTGCATTCGCGCTCGCTGGCCGCGGCCTCGCCGAGAGTGGCCAGCGCGCGCATCGCCGCCACGGTGCCGCCCCAGGTGCGGAAATCCTTGGCGGTGAAGGCCTCCCCCATCACCTCGTGCAGGTAGTCGTTGACCTGGTTGGACTGGACCGGCTGGACGTTGCCGCCGTCATCGCGGTACTGGAACAGGCATTGCCCGGGCAGGTCGCGGCAGCGGCGTACCAGCTGCGCCAGGCGGCGGTCGTCGACCACCGCTTCCTGGCGCTGGCCCGCCTTGCCGCGGAACGCGATGTGGGCACGCCCGCCGGCGACGAAACGCACATGGTGGTTGCGCAGCGTGGTCAGGCCGTAGGAGCGGTTCTGCTGCCGGTAGGTCTCGTTGCCGACGCGCAGCAGCGTGTGGTCCATCAGCGCCACGACCATCGCCAGCACCTTCTCGCGCGGATAGCCCGGCAGCGCCAGGTCGCGCCGCAGCCGCCGGCGCAGGGCCGGCAGCGCCTTGCCGAAGGCGACGATGCGTTCGAACTTGCCCTGGCCACGGTGCCGGGCCCAGTCCGGGTGGTAGCGGTACTGCTTGCGGCCACGCGCGTCGCGGCCGGTTGCCTGCAGGTGGCCGCGCGGATCGGCGCAGATCCACACGTCGGTCCAGGCCGGCGGAATGGCCAGGGCGCGGATCCGCGCCAGGGTGGCCCGGTCGCGGACCGGCCGCCCGTCCGCGTCGCGGTACCCGAAGCCCTTGCCCTGTCGCCGGCGCCGGATCCCCGGCTCGACGTCGGTCATGTGGACCAGGCCGGCGCGGTCCGCGTCGCGCCGTGCGGCTTCAGGGTCGGTGGCGGGCGCAGGGGTGGACAGGACGGTGGCTTCGCGTGGGGGAGCGCCAGTCTCGGCCGCCCACCGCATGGAGCGCGTCAACGCATCGCGGTTAACGCGCTGCGAATGCGGCATCCTGCACCCTTCTCACCCTGCCTTCACCGGAGACCCGAATGCGCATCCGTCCCCGACTGCTCCTCCCGCTCGGCCTGCTTTGCCTGGCCGCGTGCGCCGGCCCCGACATGGCCGCCAGCGATGGCGACGAGGGCGAGCGTGATCAGGCCCTGCTCGATGCCCGGGACGCTGCCGACTCGGCCGCGGCCCGTGCCGATGGCAGCAGCGCCGCGCCGCCTCCGCCCAGTTGCGATGCCACCCCGGTGCAGGGGCTGGTCGGCGAGACCGCCAGCGAAGGGGTGGTTGGGCAGGCGCGCACCGATGCCGGCGCCGACACTGTGCGGACCCTCAAGCCGGGCCAGGCGGTGACGCTCGAGTTCAACGGCGCGCGCCTCAACATCGAGGTCGACGCCGACAACCGGATCGTGTCGCTGCGCTGCGGTTGAGGCCCACCCGCGTCGCATCCGGCGCGGGCGCCTGCCCCGCGCCGCAACCTTCCATCGTTGCGCTGCCCCACTGACGGCGGTGCCCTGGGGCCGGGGCTTCCACGCCAGCGCACCTGACCTGTTCACCCGTATCGAAGGGTTTGCCGACAGGCCGCCATCGGGCGCACGCGGCTGCGTGCGTACCCGTCGGGTCCGGTCCCGCAGCCGCCCGCTGGTTGCACATCGCACGAGCGCAGTACGCCGCTGTCTGGGCGGACATGTGCAAATCCGGCGATACGTGCGCCCACGGCCATGGCACGGCACTGACGCGGGTCCGGCGGCCCGCTTTGCGCGCCGGCCTCGGGCAGGTGCCGCACATCGCGCGCGGGGCGATTCCAAGACGCGGAATGACAGTTGCAGATGCATGTATTTTCCATGCGCGCCCGCAGCTTGCGGCACCGCAACAACTGTGTTTTATTCGGGCATTCCGGCGGCAAACTGGTAGCGCACGTTTCTCATGAAACCGTGTGCGGTGCCGCCCTCGCCCGCGTTCGGGGAAATGCCCGGCACGCACGTTCCTCGAGGCACAGATGGCCCCCCGCAACCGCCACGGGCTCCAGCAACCGCTCGGACTCTACGACCCTTCCTCCGAGCGGGACGCATGCGGCTTCGGCATGATCGCCCAGCTCGACGACCAGCCGTCCCGCGGCCTGGTCGACACCGCCATCGCCGCGCTGTCGCGCATGACCCACCGTGGCGGCGTGGCCGCCGACGGCCTGACCGGTGACGGCTGCGGCCTACTGATCCGCCGTCCCGAGCAGTTCCTGCGCACCCTCGCGCAGGAAGCCGGCATCGCGCTGGAGCCGGGCGCGCGCTTCGCCTCGGGCCTGGTGTTCCTCCCGGACGAGCAGCTGCTGGCGCAGCGCTGCCGCGAGACCCTCGAGCACGAGCTGCGACGGGCCGGGCTCAGCATCCTCGGCTGGCGATCCCCGCCCACAGACACGCGTGTCTGTGGGGAACTGGCAAGGCAGACCCTGCCCCTGATCGAACAGGTGTACGTCCAGGCCGGCACCGGCCAGGACGAGGAAAGCTTCAACCTGGCGCTGTTCCTGGCGCGCCGGCGCAGCGAACAGCAGCTGCACGACATCGCCGACTACTACGTGGTGAGCCTGGCGGCCCACAGCATCGGCTACAAGGGCATGGTCCTGCCGGACAAGCTCTCAGGCTTCTACCTGGACCTGCAGCGTCCGGAACTGGCCTCCAGCGCGGTGGTGTTCCACCAGCGCTTCTCCACCAACACCCTTCCGCGCTGGCCGCTGGCCCATCCGTTCCGGATGCTCGCCCACAACGGCGAGATCAACACCATCGAAGGCAACCGCCGCTGGGCGCAGGCGCGCGGCAAGGTGTGGAAGACGCCGAAGTTCGACGTCGCCGAGCTGCAGCCGATCGTCTCCATGCACGGCTCCGACTCGCAGAGCCTGGACAACATGCTCGAGCTGCTGGTGTCCGGCGGCATGGAGCTGATCCAGGCGCTGCGCATCCTGGTCCCGCCGGCGACCCAGTCGCTGGAGTTCAAGGATCCGGACCTGGCCGCGTTCTACGAGTTCTACGCGCTGAACACCGAGCCGTGGGACGGCCCGGCCGGCATCGTGTCGATGGATGCCCGCTATGCCGCCTGCACCCTGGACCGCAACGGCCTGCGCCCTTCGCGCTGGATGCTGACCTCCGACCGCCACTTCATCGTCGCCTCCGAAGCCGGGGTGTGGGAGGTGCCGACCGAGCGCGTCGTGCGCAAGGGCAAGCTCGGCCCGGGCGAGATGATCGCCATCGACCTGCGCCGCGGCGACCTGCTGGAGAGCGAGTCGGTGGACCGGGTCAACCGCACCCGCGCCCCGTACAAGCAGTGGCTGCAGCAGGGCGTGACCTGGCTGCAGACCGAGCTGATCGACCCGTCGCTGGCCGAGGAGCCGTTCGACGAGAAGACCCTGCGCAGCTACCACAAGCTGTTCCAGCTCAGCACCGAGGAAGTGGAACTGGTGCTGCGGCCGATGGCCGAGACCGAGCAGGAAGCGACCGGCTCGATGGGCGACGACACGCCCATGGCCGTGCTCAGCCAGCGCAACCGGCCGCTGTACGACTACTTCCGCCAGGCGTTCGCGCAGGTGACCAACCCGCCGATCGATCCGCTGCGGGAAGACTGCGTGATGTCGCTGTACACCCAGCTGGGCCGGGAGACCAACATCTTCCACGCCGGGCCGGAGACGGTGAACCACGTCATCCTCAACTCGCCCGTGCTGTCCCAGCGCAAGCTGCGCGAGCTGCTGAAGATGCCGCAGTACGCCGAGCGCAACCGCCTGGTCGACCTGTCCTACTCGGTCGAGGAGGGTCTGAAGGCCGGCATCGAGCGGATCTGCCGGCAGGCCGAGCAGGCCGCGCGCGACGGCGTCGTCATGCTGCTGCTGTCCGACCGCTACCCGGTCCAGGACCGGCCGATGGTGCACGCGCTGCTGGCCACCGGCGCGGTCCACCATCACCTGTGCAACGCCGGCCTGCGCTGCGACGTCAACCTGATCATCGAGACCGGCACCGCACGCGACGCGCACCACGTGGCCTGCCTGCTGGGCTATGGCGCCACCGCGGTCTACCCGTACCTGTCCTACCAGACCCTGTTCGACATGGGCCGGCGCGGGATCCTGCAGCTGAAGAAGGGCGAGGTCGCCCAGGTCGGCCGCAGCTACCGCAAGGGCCTGTACAAGGGCCTGAGCAAGATCATCTCCAAGATGGGCATTGCCACCATCGCCAGCTACCGCGGCGCGCAGCTGTTCGAGATCGTGGGCCTGGAACCGGAGGTGGTTGAACTGTGCTTCGGCGGCACGCCTTCGCGCGTGGGCGGCGCCGGTTTCGCGCGGCTGGACGCGGACGCGCGCGCGCTGCAGTCGGCGGCATGGAACGAGCTGGCCCGGCCGGACATCGGCGGGGTGCTCAAGTACGTGCACGGCGGCGAGTACCACATGTACAACCCCGACGTGGTCATGACCCTGCAGCGGGCCACCCGCAGCGGCGATGCCACCGACTGGAAGGCGTATACCGACGCGGTGCATTCGCGCCCGCCGTCGGCGCTGCGCGACCTGCTGCAGCTGCAGCCGGCCGCCGCCCCGCTGCCGCTGGACCAGGTGGCACCGGCCTCCGATTTGCTGCGCCGGTTCGACAGCGCCGCCATTTCGCTGGGCGCGCTGTCGCCGGAGGCCCACGAGGCGCTGGCGATCGCCATGAACCGCCTGGGCGGCCGCTCCAACTCCGGCGAAGGCGGCGAGGACCCGGTCCGCTACGGCACCGAAAAGCGCTCCAAGATCAAGCAGGTGGCTTCCGGGCGCTTCGGCGTCACGCCCGAGTACCTGGTCAATGCCGAGGTGCTGCAGATCAAGGTCGCCCAGGGCGCCAAGCCCGGCGAGGGTGGGCAGCTGCCGGGGCACAAGGTCAACGAGCTGATCGCACGGCTGCGTTACGCGCGCCCGGGCATCGGCCTGATCAGCCCGCCGCCGCACCACGACATCTATTCGATCGAAGACCTGGCCCAGCTGATCTACGACCTCAAGCAGGTCAATCCGCAGGCGCTGGTGTCGGTGAAACTGGTCAGCCACGCGGGCGTGGGCACGATCGCCGCCGGCGTGGTCAAGGCCGGCGCCGACCTGATCACCGTCTCCGGCCATGACGGGGGCACCGGTGCCAGCCCGGTCAGCTCGATCCGTTACGCCGGCGGTCCCTGGGAGCTGGGCGTGGCCGAGTCGCACCAGGCGCTGGTGGCCAACGACCTGCGCGACCGCACCATCCTGCAGACCGACGGCGGCCTGAAGACCGGCCTGGACGTGGTCAAGGCCGCGCTGCTGGGCGCGGACAGCTTCGGCTTTGGCACCGGCCCGATGATCGTGCTGGGCTGCAAGTACCTGCGCATCTGCCACCTCAACAACTGCGCCACCGGCGTGGCCACCCAGGACGAGCGCCTGCGCATGGACCACTTCACCGGGCTGCCGGAGCGGGTGGAGAACTTCTTCCGCCTGCTGGCCGAGGAAGTGCGCGGCTGGCTGTCGGTGCTCGGCGCGCGCTCGCTGGACGAGATCGTCGGCCGCACCGACCTGCTGCGCCAGCTGGACACGGCCCCGCGCGAGGGCGTGCGCCTGGACCTGTCTCGGCTGCTGGTGCCGGCCCCGCGCGAGGACGACCGCTGCGCCGCGACGCGGCTGTACGAATCGCCGGACAGCCTGGCCACCCAGCTGGACCTGCAGCTGGCCGATGCGATCGCCAACAAGACCGGCGGCGACCACCGCTACCTGATCCACAACACCGACCGCAGCATCGGCGCGCGCCTGTCGGGCACCATCGCCAAGGCCCATGGCAACCATGGCATGTCCGATGCGCCGATCACCCTGCACTTCCGCGGCACCTCCGGCCAGAGCTTCGGTGCGTTCAACGCCGGCGGCCTGAACCTGGAGCTGGAGGGCGAGGCCAACGACTACGTCGGCAAGGGCATGGCCGGCGGCCGCCTGGTGGTGCGTCCGCCGCGCGGCGCGCGCTTCGAGGCGCGCAGCACGCCGATCATCGGCAACACCTGCCTGTACGGCGCCACCGGTGGCGAGCTGTTCGCCGCCGGCCGCGCCGGCGAGCGCTTCGCGGTGCGCAACTCCGGCGCGCTGGCGGTGGTGGAGGGTGCGGGCGACCACTGCTGCGAGTACATGACCGGCGGCTGCGTGCTGGTGCTGGGCCGGGTGGGGCTGAACTTCGGCGCCGGCTTCACCGGCGGCCTGGCCTACGTGCTGGACCAGGACCGCGACTTCGTGGACCGCTACAACCACGAGTTGATCGACATCCACCGCATCTCGCCGGAAGGCTTCGAGAGCTACCGCCAGCACCTGCACACCCTGGTCAGCCGCCACCGCGAACTGACCGGCAGCATCTGGGCGCAGCAGATCCTCGACGAGTTCCGCGACTACGTGGGCAAGTTCTGGCTGGTCAAGCCCAAGGCCGCGAGCATCGAGTCGCTGGCCGACACCCTGCGGAGGGCGGCATGACTTCCATGCCGCGCATGCAGGTCGCCGGGCCACGATGCGTGCTACCGCGCGGGAGCCCGCGCTGCGCGATCGGCTCGCCTGCACGGAACGCGGGGTTTCGGCGCGCCTGCGCGAAAACCGGTCGCGGCCTGACGCACGCACCCACCCAGACAACTGGCTCGCGGCCATGGCCGGGAGCACGAGCGAGACGCCATGAGCCGTAAACACGTTTTCCAGTTCCTCGAACTGCCGCGCGAGATGCCGCGGCGCATCCCCGTGGAGCTGCGCACCTCCGGCGACTGGGGCGAGCTGTACGGGCGCTTCGGCGCGCCGGAGGCCAGCCACCAGTCCGGCCGCTGCCTGGACTGCGGCAATCCCTACTGCAGCTGGAAGTGCCCGGTGCACAACGCCATCCCGCAGTGGCTGCAGCTGGTGCAGGAGAACCGCATCAGCGAGGCGGCCGACCTGTGCCACAGCACCAACCCGCTGCCGGAGGTGTGCGGCCGGGTGTGCCCGCAGGACCGCCTGTGCGAGGGCAGCTGCACGCTCAACGACGGCTTCGGTGCAGTGACCATCGGCGCGGTGGAGAAGTACATCGTCGATACCGCCTTCGAGCAGGGCTGGCGCCCGGACCTGTCGGGGGTGCAGCCGACCGGCCACCGGGTGGCCGTGGTCGGCGCGGGTCCGGCGGGCATCGCCTGTGCCGACCGCCTGGCGCGTGCCGGCATCCAGGCGGTGGTCTACGACCGCTATGAGCAGATCGGCGGCCTGCTGCAGTTCGGCATCCCCACCTTCAAGCTGGACAAGGCGGTGATCGCACGCCGGCGCGAGGTGCTCGAGGGCATGGGCATCCAGTTCCGGCTGGGGGTGGAGATCGGCCGCGACCTGACCATGGAGCAGCTGCTGGCCGAGTACGACGCGGTGTTCCTGGGTACCGGCGCCTACCGCTACACCGATGGCGGCCTGCCCGGCCAGGATGCCGAGGGCGTGCTGCCGGCACTGCCGTTCCTGGTGCAGAACGGACGCATCGTCACCGGTACCGATCCGGCCCATGCCAGCGGGCGGCCGATCGCCGGCTGGGAAGACCTGATCAGGCTGCCCGACCTGGCGGGCCGCCAGGTGGTGGTGCTGGGTGGCGGCGACACCGGCATGGACTGCGTGCGCAGCGCGATCCGGCTTGGGGCCGGCCGTGTCACCTGCGCCTACCGTCGCGACGAGGCCTCCATGCCCGGCTCGGCGCGCGAGGTGGCCAACGCGCGCGAGGAAGGCGTGCGCTTCCTGTTCAACCGCCAGCCGCTGGGCATCGAGACCGATGCGCAGAACCGGGTGACCGGCGTGCGCGTGGTCGAGACCCGGCTCGGCGAGCCCGATGCACGTGGCCGCCGGGTCGCGGTGCCGGTGGAAGGCAGCGAGTCGGTGATCGCCGCCGACGTGGTGATCATCGCCTTCGGCTTCTCGCCCAGCGTGCCGGAGTGGATGACCCGCAGCGGCATCGAAGGCACGGGCAATGGCCGCATCATCGCCGGCCCGGCCGCCACCGCCGCCACCCTGCCCTACCAGACCGCGCATCCGCGCGTGTTCGCCGGCGGCGACGCGGTGCGTGGCGCGGACCTGGTGGTCACCGCGGTGGCCGAAGGCCGCGACGCGGCCCAGTCGATCGCCGAACTGCTGGGCACCAGGGCGCCGCTGCGCACCGCGGCACTGGAGGAGACGGCGGTAGCGTGATCCCGCGGTTGCAGCGCATCCGGAAGCTTCCGGGTGCGCTGCGCGTGCGCGGGCTGCGTGGAGCGCGCCGTCGCGGTGATCACGTAGTCGCGTAGCCGGGCACAGGGCCGCGTCCGGGCAAGGCGGGCCCAGGAGCCGGGACTGGCGACCGGGGGATGCCGCGCGGCGAGGCCAGGCACGCTGCGCTGGCCCGGCCGCGTGGAGTGACCGGCCCGGGGGCGATCACCCTTCATCGCCGGACAAGGTCACCGACTCGGCCACAATGCGGCCATGACTTCGATTCCCCTGCTGCTGCGCCGCCTGGCGCTCCTCCTGCTGGCCGTGGGCGCCAGCCATGCCCAGGCCCAGGCCCCGGCCGCCAGTGACCAGCGGCGCATCGCGGTCACCATCGACGACCTGCCCTGGCAGCGCGACGGCGATATCACCGCGCCATCGCTGCAGCAGCGCCACGACCAGCTGATGGCGCAGCTGGCCCTGGCGGGCGTGCCGGCCACCGGCTTCGTCAACGAGGCCAAGCTGGAGGTCGACGGCCGCCTCGCCCAGGAGCGAGTCTCGATGCTGCGCGACTGGCTCGATGCCGGGCACGCGCTGGGCAACCACAGCTACAGCCATCCGCGGATGCGGGAGATCGGGCCGCAGGCCTACTGCCGGGACATCGAGCGCGGCGAGCGGGTGCTGCGTCCGCTGCTGGCGCAATACGGGCAGGTGCCGCGCTGGTTCCGGCATCCCTACCTGCATGCCGGGCGCGACGCCGCCGACCGGGCGGTGGTGGAGGCCTGCCTGGCGCGGCTGGGCTACGCGGTGGCCCCGGTCACGGTCGACAACAGCGAGTGGATCTGGGCGTTGGCCTACGCGCGGGTACTGGACGGCCAGGCCCGGGTCGCGGACCGCCAGTACACGCTGGAGCGCCTGCGGCCCGGCTACGTGCCCTACATGCTCAACACCGTCGACTACTACGAGCGACAGTCACTGGCCCTGCTCGGCTACCGCCTGCCGCAGGTCTGGCTGCTGCATGCCAATGAACTCAACGCGGCCGCCTACGCCGGGCTGGTGGCCGGCGTGCAGCGCCGCGGCTACCGCGTGGTGACCCTGGACGAGGCCATGCAGGACCCGGCCTACGCCCGCGGCGAGGGCGGATACCAGGGCGCACGCGGCATCAGCTGGCTGCACCGGTGGGCACTGGGCGAAGGCCGACCCGGCAGCGTGCTCGACGGCGAGCCGCCAGTGCCGCGCTGGGTGCTCGAGCTGGCGGGGATGGACCCCGGCTAGCGGCACGCCGGCACGTCGGTTCCCTGGACCGGCCGTGCCCGCCATCGCCGGATCGTGCCGGTAGCGGCCCGCGCATCGGCGGCCATCCGCGGGCCCCGGTGCGGCGCGCGGCCGGCAGCACGGCCGCGGACCCGGGCGCATGCCTGCGCGCCGCGCGCCATCGCGACCGCGTGCAGCCCGTCGCCGGACTGCCGTGCCGGCAACGCGCGGGTGACAATGCGGCGATGGAATTCCCGAACTCCCCGCGCATGTTCTGGCGCGACCAGTCGCTGTCCGCGGTGGCCGCCGGGCTGGTCACCGTGCTGGTCGGCTTCGCCAGTTCGGTGGCGATCGTGTTCCAGGCGGCCCAGGCGATGGGCGCCACCGAGGCGCAGACCGCCTCGTGGATGTGGGCGCTGGGCATCGGCATGGGGGCGACCTGCATCGGCCTGTCGCTGCGCTGGCGGATGCCGGTGGTCACGGCCTGGTCCACGCCCGGGGCGGCGGTGCTGGTGACCAGTGCCGCGGGCGTGCCGATGGCCGAAGCGGTGGCCGGCTTCCTGCTGGCCGGCGTGCTGATCACGGCCGTTGGCTTCTCCGGCGTGTTCGAGCGGCTGCTGGGGCGCATCCCGCTGTCGCTGGCCGCGGCGATGCTGGCCGGCGTGCTGCTGCGCTTCTGCATCGATGCCTTCGCGGCCATCCAGGTCCAGCCGCCGCTGGTGCTGGCGATGCTGGGCACGTGGCTGGCCGCGCGACGGCTGTGGCCGCGCTACGCCATCCTGCTCACGCTGCTGGCGGGAATCGCCGTCGCCCTGGGCACCGCGCAGCTGGATCCGGCCCAGCTGCGGCTGGAGCTGGCGCGCCCCGAATGGGTCACGCCGCGGCCCAGCGTGGCCGCCGTGCTGGGCGTGGCCCTGCCGCTGTTCGTGGTCACCATGGCCTCGCAGAACGTGCCCGGCGTGGCCGTGATCCGCGCCTCGGGCTACCTCGTGCCGGTTTCCGCGGCGGTCGGCTGGACCGGCCTGGCCACCGTGCTGCTGGCGCCCTTCGGCGCGTTCGCGCTGAACCTGGCGGCGATCACCGCGGCCATCTGCATGGGCCCGGAAGCCCATCCCGACGCGGCGCGACGCTACGTGGCCGCGGTGTGGGCCGGCATCTTCTACCTGCTGGCCGGGCTGTTCGGCGCGACCGTCGCCGCCCTGCTGGCCGCCTTGCCGCACGCGCTGGTGCTGGCGATCGCCGGCATCGCGCTGATCGGCACGCTGGGCAACAGCCTGGCCACCGCACTGGGCGAGGAGCAGCAGCGCGAGGCGGCGCTGGTGACTTTCCTGGTCACCGCATCGGGGCTGGCACTGCTGGGCATCGGCGCCGCGTTCTGGGGGCTGGTCGCCGGGGTGATCGTGCGCGTGGCACTGCGCCGCTGCTGAGCGCCGCGCTCCGTGCGCCGGCGTCACCGCGCGCCTGCGCCAGCACTTAGACTCCGGTGGATCGACCATCCGCCACGGAGACCATGATGCGCCTGGGCCTTGCCGCCAACCGCCTGCACCACGCCACCGAGGACGCCGCGCTGTTCCGCTGGCTGCGCGCCAGCGGACAGGGCATCCGCGAACTGGGACTGGACTTGCATGCGGTCGGCCGCACCCACGATGCGATCGCCGCCGCCGGCATGCTCGCCGGCTACGCAGGCCTGAAGCGCTACCCGTACGGGCGCGAGGGCGGGCTGATGAAACTGGTGGCCGAGGTGGTCGGCATGGAGGGCGACGCGCGCACGCTCGATGGTGCGGTGTACCTGATCGACCCGGTCGACCCTTCCTCGATCTTCCCCGAGGCGATCGCCCTCAAGCGCCAGTGCGTGATCCACGGCAAGCCCTTCATCTCGACCGTGGCCAGCGCGCGCGACTGGATCGAGAACGAGCGCATCCACGCCGGCCTGGCGCCGGACCCGGGCGCGGACCGCTTCCACGCCTTCCAGTCGCAGACCCTGGCGATGATCGCCCATGACGCGATGAAGCCGCAGATGCTCGCCTTCGCCTCCGAGCACTACGACGTGCTGTCGCGCTTCGCCCGGCGCGTGGCCACCGGCACCACCGGCCAGCGCCTCAACGAGATGGCCTGGAGCCGCGGCTGGCCGCAGGACACGCCCTGGGTGCACCGCTTCCTCAGCGGGCCGATGGGCGGCGACGCGCAGATCGCCGACCTGGTGCTGGAGCGGCGCTGCCAGCGCGCGGTGTTCTTCGAGGATCCGCACGTGGCACGCCAGCACGAGGCCGACATCCAGCTGCTGGAGCGCGCGGTGACCACCGTCACCGACGAGGCGGTGTGCATCACCTCGCCGGCGGTGGCCACGCGCTGGGTGCAGGCGGTGCGTCTGCGCCAGGCCCGGCGCGGCGCCTGAGGCCCGGGGCATGTGCGTGGCGGCCTTTGCCTGGCAGGCGCATCCGCGCTGGCGGCTGGTGCTGGCCGGCAACCGCGACGAGTTCCATGCGCGACCGGCCGCGCCGCTGGCGCACTGGGACGACGTGCCGGGGGTCATCGCCGGTCGCGACCTGGAAGCCGGCGGCACCTGGCTGGGCGTGCACCAGGCCGGCCGCTGCGCGCTGGTGACCAACGTGCGCGACCTGCGCGCCCCGCAGGACGGCCGCTCCCGCGGGTGGCTGGCCAGCGACTGGCTGCGCGACGGGCAAGGCGCGCTCGCCGCTTCGGACGCGCTGCGCGCGCACGCCCCGGACTACCGCCCGTTCAACCTGCTGCTGGCCGACCACGCGCACTGCGTGTGGACCAGCAACCGGCCGCAGCCGCGCCAGGCCGTGGTGGCGCCGGGCGTGCACAGCCTGTCCAACGCGGCGCTGGATTCGGGCTGGCCCAAGGCGCTCACCCTCGCCCGTCGCCTGGAGGCCTGGCTGGAGGCCGACCGCCACGGCGAGCCGGAGGCGCTGCTGCAGGCGCTGGCCGACGAGCGCACCTATCCGGATGCGTCGCTGCCTGACACCGGCATCGGCCTGGAACGCGAGCGCTGGCTGTCATCGGCCTTCATCCGCGGGCGCGATTACGGCACGCGCGCCAGCACCGTGGTGATGCTGGGCCACGACGGCGAGGGCATTGTCGTGGAGCGCCGCTGGGGGCCGGAGGGCGTGGCGCTGGGCGAGCGCCGGATCGTGTTCTAGGCGCCCATGCGGTGCTCAACGTGGACACCGGATGCGGCGCAGGCCGGACACCGGGCGGCCCCGGATGCGGCCTGCGGCCTTGTCGGCGCTACGGCCGCACGCGCGGACCGGGCGCGACTGCCCTGGGGTGCCGGCCGGTCAGCTCCGCAGCCCGGGTAAGCGCAGCGCACCCGGGGTGATCCGGCGTCTCCGGCCACGATCAGACTTCGCGGATTGGCTTGTTACCTGCCGGCGGCCCCGGACGCGGCCTGCGGCCTTGTCCGGGCTACGGCCTACGGGCTGCACGCGCGGACCGGCATGAGTGCCTCGGGTGCCGGCCGGCCAGCTCCCGTAGCCCGGGTAAGCGCAGCGCACCCGGGGTGATCCGGGCGTCCCCGGCCAAGGTCAGGCTTCGGGGCCGCCCTCGTTACCTGCCAGGGTTCCCGGATGCGGCCTGCGGCCTTGTCCGGGCTACGGGCCGCACGCGCAGACCGGGCGACTGCTTGCGCGCTGCCGGCCGGTCAGCGCCCGTAGCCCGGGTAAGCGCAGCGCACCCGGGGTGATCCCGGCGTCTCCGGCCAGGGTCAGGCTTCGGGGTCGCCCTCGTTACCTGCCGGGGTTCCGGATGCGGCCTGCGGCCTTGTCCGGGCTACGGGCCACGGCGCCGGACGGTGAGGACCTGCGGCCGGGCGCCGTGGGGCGGGTACGCGCAGCGCACACGGGGCGGGCCATGTGGACCGGCTTTACGCGCGGACCACCGCGACCGCCTTGCGTGCTGACGGCCCCTCAGCCCTCGCCGGCCGGGTGCAGCTGCAGCAGCCAGTGCGCACCGGCTTCCGGCAGCGGTTCGAACTCGAACACCCACGGCTGGCGACGGCCGTCCTCGCCACGCAGCGGCAGGATCTCGCGCAGCGGTCCGCCATCGCCCAGGCGTGCTTCCAGCCCGCTTTCCTCGATCGCGGCGGCCAGCGCCGGGTCCAGCTCGCGCAGGTCCATGCCCAGCGACGCGGTGGACGTCGCGCCGCTGGCCGCCACGAAAGCCGGATTCACGAACACCAGGCGGCTGCGTACCGGCTCGCCGGTACGTTCGATGATGGCCACGCCATTGCGCATCCGCGCCAGGGTCGCTTCCAGCAGCACCAGGTCCTGGCGGTCGCGCTTGCGTTCCATCAGCTCGATCAGCACCCGCAGGCTGCGCGCCGACTCCAGGTGCATCGGCGACCAGTAGCGCGAGCGGCCGCGCACGGTGTCCTGCCACAGCTCGAAGCTCTTGCGAGGGGACAGCCGGCCGGGCAGGTCCTCCAGCTTGGCCAGCGCCGGATTGCCGGCCCAGTTGACGGTGCGCACCTGCTCGCGCCGGGTCCACATCAGCGCGCTGCGGGCCTTGGGCTGCAGCGGCACGTAGATCAGCCCCGCCGCCTCGCGCGCCAGGTCGGCCAGCTCGGGGAAGCGCGCCCCGATCTCCGATACGTGCAGCAGGCCGGCGCTGTCGGTCTGCTCGCGCACCGCCACGCTCTGCTCCAGCGCGGCGCGGATCCGGCGCAGGCCGGCCTCGTCCGGGGTCTGGCCCATGCGGCTGATCCGGTCGCCGTGGAACACGGCCACGCCGTCGGCATCCACCACGTCCAGCAGGTCGCCGGCCATGTCGGTCAGCAGCTGCGGGGTAAAGCCCTCGGACTCGGAGAAGGCGGTGATCAGCTTCTCGCGCACGGTCAGCAGCGACTGCTCCGCCTCGCTGCGGCCGATCGCCTCCAGGCTGCCCACGCGCGCGGCCAGCGCCTGGCCGACCGCCTCGCAGGCCTCGCGGACGGTGTGGTCCAGGAAGCGCGGCTGGTAGTGGTGGCAGGCCACCAGCCCCCACAGCCGGTCGTTGACCACCAGCGATGCGACCAGGGTGGCGGCCACGCCCATGTTCGACAGGTATTCGCAGTGCACCGGCGAGACGCTGCGCAGGGTGCTGTCGCTGAGGTCCAGCGGCTGGCCGTCGCGCGGGTCCAGCGCCGGTTCCACCGGCACCGGGGTGTAGCCGACATCCACGATCTGGCGGATGCGGGTGCGCAGGTACAGCGCGCGCGCCTGGGCCGGGATGTCGGTCGCCGGATAGTGCAGGCCCAGGTAGCTCTCCAGGCCCGGCCGGCGCACCTCGGCGATCACGTCGCCATGCCAGTCCTCGTCGAAGCGGTAGACCATCACCCGGTCGTAGCCGGCCAGGTCGCGGATTTCGGCGGCGGTACGGCGGGCGGCCTCGACCACCCCCGGCGCGCGGTCGATCTCGCGCTGGGCACGCAGCGCATCGCCCAGGGCCAAGGGATGCGCACCCTGCAGCGGCTCCAGTTCCAGCAGCCAGCGGTCCGGATAGAGGTGCCAGGCGGCGGTCCAGCGGGCCTGCCCGGTGCGGACCACGGTGCACGGCGCATGGCCCAGGTGCCGGGGCGACGCCACCGGCTGCAGGGCGTCGGCCTGTGCCGGGTCCACCTGCAGCAGGCCATCCCACGGCTGGCCCTGGACCGGCCCGGCGCCACCCAGCAGCGCGGCGGACGCATTGGCGCTGGCCTGCAGCACCAGGCCGCTGTGCGGGTGGATCACCAGCAGCACACCGTGCGGCTGGATCGAGCCGGGGATGTGGATCGGCTCGCGCGCGCAGGTGTCGAGGTCGGGAATGTCCGGTGCGGCGGGGATCATGCGGTTACGGTTCCTGTGCGTTCGCCGGCGGCCAGCGGCATGCCGAGCTGGGCGTGGAAATGGCCGAACATGGCCTGGGCGGCGGAGGCGGCGCGGATGCGCGCACCGGCATCGGGCAGTGCCTCCTCCAGGGTGGCGCGGAACTCGCGCCAGCCTGGTCCCGGGCCGGGACCGTCGAAGTGGCGCACCACCGCACCGACGGCCGGCAGGTGCCGGCGCAGGTGCCGGGCGATCAACTGGCCGCCAAGCGCCGAGCCCTCGACCACGTAGAGCATGCCCCAGGCCTCCGCGTCACCGGCTGCGACGGGCGACACCGGCGGCGGATCGGCCGGATGTTCGCCCAGGGCCTGCAGGTCCGCCGCCAGCTGCGGGGCGCGCGGCCGCCACGTCCAGGGCAAGGCCCGCAGGCGCGGGCCGTTGGCGGATTCCCAGCCGGCGTGGACACGCCACATCCGCCGCAGCACTTCCACGCAGGTGCCGCGGTCCACCGCAGGGGACATCAGCGCCGACATCAGTGGCAGCGACTCGACCTGCGCGTGCCGGGCGGCAGTGGCCGCGTTGAGGACCTTCCAGGCGCCATCCACGCGCGGGGCGCCGGGCGCCACGGCACGCCGGTCGCGGGCGATGTACGGGGATTCCATGTGCGGGTAGGGTAGCAAACACGCGGGATCGCGCCGCGTTCACGGCGCTGAACCGGCCGCCCCCGGAGCGCTCTGCCGTTCACCCGCCGCTGAGCCGCCGCGCGGCACCGTGCAGCCACACCCCTTCCAGGAGCACGCGATGAAGACCTCCGCCCGGCTTGCCCTCCCCGCCCTGGTCGGCCTTGCGCTGGCCCTGCCGGCCACCGCCGCCGAGCCTGCCCCCGCAGGGCCGGCCAACATCCCGCCGGCGGCCACCCAGAAGGCCGCCGACACCGCGCTCAACGCCGTGCAGGTGCGTGAGCTGCTGACCCAGGCCGGCTACACGAAGATCGACGATCCCGAGTTCGAGGACGGCATGTGGGAAACCGACGCCACCAGCGCCAACGGCAAGCGGGTGGACGTGCGGGTGGACGCCGGGGGGCGGATCTTCGCCGAGGACCTGGTGTCCCGGCTCAGTGCCGAAGACGTCAAGGCGCGTCTGACCGCCGCCGGCTACTCCAAGATCCACGACGTGAAGTACGACGACGGCATCTGGGAGGCCGAGGGCGAGCGCGCCGACGGCCAGAAGGTCGAATTCCGCGTGGACCCGCAGGACGGCCGCATCATCAGCGTCCAGAACGACTGATCCGGCCACGGCGCGGCCACCTGCCGGTGGCCCGCCGTTCCGGCCCGGCTCAGTGCGGCGCGGCAGGCCTGGCCACGCGCCAGCCGACCACGAAGGCGGCGCCCAACAGCAACGCCGCCAGCAGCCAGGGTGCGCCCGGCATTTCCACCGGCGCATGGTCGCTGATGAACAGCGCGAAGACGTTGGCGAACAGCAGCGGACCGACGATCCCGGCCAGGCTGACCAGGCTCATCAGCGCCCCCTGGATCCTGCCCTGCACCTCCGCCCCCACCTCGCGGGTGATCAGCGCCTGGCTGGCGGGCGAGGCCAGTGCCCACAGCGCGCTGACCGGCAGCCCGGCCAGGAACAGCCACGGCGTCCCGGCGAACGCGTAGATGGCGAAGCCGGTCACGCCGCAGCCCAGGCCCAGCAGCAGGGTACGGCGCTCGCCCAGGGCACGCACCACGCGTCCCACCAGGCCGGCGTTGACGATGATGCTCATCACGCCCACGGCGGCCAGCACCCAGCCCACCTCACGCGGACCCCAGCCAAAGCGGTAGTCGGCGAACAGCACGAAGATGCTCGGGTACACGTAGTGCGCCAGGTTGGCCAGCATCACCACCGCGGCCAGCCCGAACACCTGGGGGTAGCGGCGCAGCAGCAGCATCGACCCGAACGGGTTGGCGTGGGCCAGTTCGAAGCGCGCGCTGCGCCGCTCCGGCGGCAGCGACTCCGGCAGCACGAACAGGCCGTAGAGGAAGTTCAGCAGCGCCAGCCCGGCGGCGAACCAGAACGGCGCCCGCAGGTCGATCCCGCCAAGCCAGCCACCGATCATCGGCCCGACCACGAAGCCCAGGCCGAAGGCCGCGCCGATCATGCCGTAGCTCTTGGCGCGCTTCTCCGGTGGGGTCACGTCGGCGATGTACGCATTGGCGGTGGTGAAGCTGGCCGAGGCCACGCCGGAGATGATCCGCGCCAGCAGCAGCACCGGCAGCGAGGTAGCCAGCGCCATGACGATGAAATCCAGGCCCAGGCCCAGGCAGGACACCAGGATCACCGGGCGCCGGCCGAAGCGGTCCGACAGTGCCCCCTGCACCGGGGTGGACAGGAACTGCACCGCGGCGAAGGTCATGCCGAAGATGCCGACCCAGCGCGCGGCGCTGGCCAGGTCGCCACCGGTGAACTGCTCCACCAGGTGCGGCAGCACCGGGATGATCACGCCGAAGGACAGCACGTCGATCAGCACGGTGATGAAGATGAAGACCAGCGCGGCCTTGCGCCGGCCTGGAGGTGATGCGCTCACGCGGGGGCAGCCGGTCGGGACGGGGCTGCATTATCCGCGAACCTCGGGCCCGTCCGGCGATGGGCCGCGCGGAGAGCCGTGGCACCGCCCGGGAGGCAATAGCGGCAGGGCGGCGCGTGGGCGCCGGCGGGGGGTGGTGGCCGGGCGGGGCCACGGTCCGCCGCCGGGTCAGCGACCGGCGCGCAGGGCCTCGAGGATGCGCTGGCCGGCACGCCCGTCGGCCGGGGCGATGCCCAGCCGCTGCTGCTCGTCGCGGATCGCGCGGCGGGTGTGGGTGCCGATCATGCCGTCGGCCTCGCCGATGGCGTGGCCGCGCGCCAGCAGCAGGGTCTGCAGCTCGCGCCGCTGCGCGCGCGACAGCCCCGCATCATCGGTGGGCCAGGGCGTGGCCAGGCCGCTGCCGCCGCGCAGCCGGTCGGCCAGGGTCGCGATCGCCAGCGCATAGCTCTCGGCGGCGTTGTAGGAGTAGATCGCGTCGTAGTTGCCGAACACCAGCAGCGCCGGGCCGCCGGGTCCCGCCGGCAGCAGGATCGCGCTGCGCGCGTCGGACGGGGCGATGGCGCGGCCATCGACGCGGGTCACGCCGCGCGCCACCCAGTCCGAGAGCGGACGCCGGCTGGTGCGACCGGCCAGCGAGGCGTCGAAGCCCGCGGGCAGCCGCACCTCGTAGCCCCAGGGCTGGCCGGTCTGCCAGCCGCTGCGCCTGAGGTAGTTGGCGGTGGAGGCCAGCGCATCGGGAACGCTGTCGACCAGGTCGCGGCGCCCGTCGCCGTCGCCGTCCACGGCGATGCGCGCATAGGTGCTGGGCATGAACTGGGTGTGGCCGAAGGCCCCGGCCCACGAGCCGGTGATGCCCGGATCGCGCAGGTCGCCGGACTGGAGCAGCCCCAGCAGCGCCAGGAACTCGCCACGGAAGAACGCCTGGCGCCGGCCCATGCACCCCAGCACCGACAGCGACTGCAGCAGCGGGCGCTTGCCGTGCACGCGGCCGTAGTCGCTCTCCACCCCCCAGACCGCGACCACGGTCTCCGGATCGACCCCGTACTGCGCGGAAACCCGCGCCAGCAGTTCGCCGTGGGCTTGCAGCATCGCGAGGCCATCGGCCACCCGCTCTTCATCGACCAGGCCGGCCAGGTAGTCCCAGATGGGCGTGGTGAATTCGGGCTGCGCGTCGAGCAGGTCGAGCACGCCGAGGTCGGCGGTCACGCCGGCCATGTAGCGGTCGAAGTCCGGGCCGGGAATGCCGCGGGCGATGGCCTGCGGCCTGAGCGTTCCGGCGACGCAGGCCTCATGGCGGGGATCGGCCGGGGCAGGGCCGGCGGACATCAGCAGCGGCAGGGCCAGCAGCGCGGCGTGTTTCATCGGGTCCATCCACACGGGGGACACGACTATCGCCGGAATCCCGTGTACGCGCCGCAGTGTGCCCTCGCCGGCTCAGACCAGTGGCAGCACCTGGATCACCTGCTCGAGTACGTGCGAGGCGCCCGGCGCCAGGGCCACCCCGTCCGGGCCGGCGTTGGCCGCCTCCACGCACAGGAAGCGCTGCCAGTGGGGGCCGACGTCGGCCATCGCGGCGCCCCCGGCCTGGCCGGGGTTCCACACCACCACGCTGCGTCCGCCGCGTACCTGCAAGTCGATCACCCGCGCCATCGGCGGATCCAGCAGCCGGTAGTGGCCGCCGGCGCCGGGATAGGTGCGGTCGCTGCGGCCGGGATCGCGCGGATCGTGCAGGGTCCAGTCACCGACCTGGCGATGCATGCGCTGGCCGTCGTGCCGGTCCAGGTAGGGCTGCCCATCCAGGCCGGCCACGCGCACCGCGCCGACATCGGCCACCGCGAAATAGTTGTGCAGGGCCTCGGTGATCACCAGCGGGGCATCGCCGGCGTGGGTGGTCACCAGCCGCTGCCGCAGCCGGCGCCCGACGTGGATCTCGGTGTGCAGGCGCAGCGGCAGGCCCGGCAGATCCGGCAAGCCCAGCACCACGGTGATGCCCTCCTCCCCGGCGCGTGCCTGCTGCAACCGCCACGGCACCGTGCGGGCGAAGCCGTGCGAGGGCACGTCCGCGGCCTGGCCCTGGCGGCCGAAGAACGGCCAGCAGACCGGGGCGCCGCCGCGCACCGGCGTGGGCAGCGGCGCGCGCAGGGGCGAGCGCCAGAACACGTCCTGTCCGCCACGCGGCACGTAGGACAGCAGTTGGCCGCCGAACAGCGCGATGGCGGCGGTGGCGTCGGCCGTTTCCACCCGCACCACGTCCAGCCCGTCCAGCTGATCCAGCCACACGCCGGCCACGCCGGTTTCCAGCACCGGGCCCGCGACGGGCGCGTGCTGCAGGCGGTCGAAACCGGGAGGAACGGAAAAGACGCTGGGGTTCGGCACGGCACGCTCGGCGACGGTACGCGGCGACACCCGCGCGGCGGCGCATGATAGCCAGCGCCGGGCGGCCGGTCAGCGGCGGGTGCGCAGCAGCCGCAGGCCGAAGCCCTCGTCCGCGCCGCCCCAGCCATCCACCACCTCCAGCCCCGCCCGGGCGGCCAGCGCCTGGAAGGTCTCGTCGCGGTATTTGTGGCTGTATTCGACCTGGATGGCCTCGCCTTCGGCGAAGTCGAAGCCATGGCCGGCCACGTGCACGCGCTGGCGACGCAGGCTCACCACGTGGGTCTCCACGCGCTCGCGCGGCTCCACGTACCGTGCCTGGTGGGCGAAGCCGTCCAGGTCGAAATCCGCATCCAGCTCGCGGTTGAGCCGGGCCAGCAGGTTGAGGGTGAACTCGGCGGTGACGCCGGCCGCGTCGTTGTACGCGGCCTCGATCACGGCCGGGTCCTTGACCAGGTCGATGCCCACCAGCGCGCAGCCGTGCTCGCCGATGGTGGCGGCCATCGCCCGCAGCAGTTCCAGCGCCTGCGCCTCGACGAAATTGCCCAGGGTGGAGCCGGGGAAGAACACCAGCGTGCGCCGCGGCGTGTGCGGCGGCCGCGGCAGCCTCAGCGGCCGGGTGAAGTCGGCGCACAGCGGCAGCATCGCCAGCTCCGGGAAGCGCGGACGCAACCGGGCCACGCACCCCTCCAGCGCCGCCGGGGATATCTCCACCGGGGTGTAGGCCAGTGGCTCCTCCAGGCCGGAGAGCAGGCGTTCGGTCTTCAGGCCGCTGCCACTGCCGTACTCGACCACGTGCACCCGGGGTCCCACCGCCGCGGCGATCGGCCCCAGGTGCGAGGCCAGCAGGGCCAGTTCCACGCGCGTGGGGTAGTACTCGGGCTGGCGGGTGATGGCCTCGAACAGGGCCGAGCCGCGGGCGTCGTAGAGGTACTTGGTCGGCAGCGTGCGGGGACGGGCACGGAGGCCGGCCAGCACGTCCGCGCGCAGCGTGTCCGCGGCGGTATCCATGGGCGGGGGCATGCGGGCAGTGGCGGGGGTGATGGCGGTGGTTCCGGTCAGTCGCGCGGCAGGTCGCGGGCCAGGCGCAGGCCGGCGAACTGCCAGCGCGCATGGGGCGGGAAGAAGTTGCGGTAGCTGGCGCGCACATGCCCGCGCGGGGTGGCGCAGCTGCCGCCGCGCAGTACGAACTGCCCGCACATGAACTTGGCGTTGTATTCGCCGGTGTCGTCCTCCCAGGGCCGCGAACCGGGGTACGGCAGGTAGGCGCTGGAGGTCCACTCCCAGACATCGCCGAACAGCTGGGCGGGCCGGTCCGCCGGGGCGGCGCCGGCCGCGCGCGGCTCCAGCACGTCGTCGTCGGCGAAATGGCCTTCCGGCGGCAGTGGCGCGGCGGCGTGCTCCCACTCGGCCTCGGTCGGCAGGCGCGCGCCGGCCCAGCGCGCGAACGCGTCGGCCTCGAAATAGCTCAGGTGCGCGACCGGCGCATGCGGATGCAGGGTGCGCAGGCCGCCCAGGGTGGCGGCCCGGGCCAGGTCCGGCTCCCAGTACAGCGGCCGCTCCCAGCCCTCGGCCTGGACCCGCGCCCAGCCTTCGCTCAGCCACAGGCGCGGATCGCGGTAACCGCCGTCCTCCACGAACTGGCGGTACTCGGCGTTGCTGACCGGGCGGCTGGCCAGCGCGTGCGGCGCCAGCAGGACCGGGTGGGGCGGCGACTCGTTGTCATAGGCGAACCCGTCCGCCCCGGGCCAGGCCGGCGCGCCGATCCGGACCACCTGCCGGCCTGCCTCATGCCAGCGCGGTGCGGCGGCCGCCACCGGCACCAGGGCCGGATCGGGCAGGTCGGTGCGGTAGGGCGGCCGCAGCGGCTGGCTCCACAGTCCGTGCTTGATGTCGGTCAGCAGCAGCTCCTGGTGCTGCTGCTCGTGGTGCAGGCCCAGCTCCAGGCGGCGCAGCTGGAGCGCATCGAGGGCGCCGGTCTTGAGCGCGCGCAGCATCCGCGCATCCACCGCCTCGCGCCACGCCAGCACCGCGGCCAGCGACGGGCGCGAGAGCAGCCCGCGGCGCGGACGCGGCTGGCGCGGGCCGGCGCTCTCGTAGTAGCTGTTGAACAGGTAGTGCCACTGCGGCTGCAGCGGCTCGACGCCGGAGGCGCCAAGCACGAAGTGTTCGAAGAACCAGGTGGTGTGGCCCAGGTGCCACTTGGCCGGGCTGGCATCCTCCATGCTCTGCAGCATCGCGTCTTCCGGCGACAGCGGCGCGGCCAGGGCGACGGTGGCCGCGCGCACGGCGGCATAGCGCGCCACCGTGGCTTCGGCGCCACGGGGCGGCGGGAGGGTGAGGGCCAGGTCCATCCGCGCACGCTAGCCGGCCGGCCATGAGTACCGTGTCAGCGGCCGGGCGCCTGCCGGCGCCACCCGGCGCCGGGCTCAGCCCACTTCGCCGTCCAGGTAATACCAGCGCCCGCCTTCGCGGACGAAGCGGCTGCGCTCGGCCATGCGTACCGCGCTCGCGCCGCCGGCGCGGTAGCGGGCGACGAACTCCACCTGGGCCTGGTCGCCGGCGCTGCGGTGGGATTTGACCTGCAGCCCCAGCCACACCACGCGCAATCCGTCCGGGTCATCCAGCTGCAGTGCCGGCGGCCGGGTGGAGGGATGCCAGGTGTCGCGCAGGTAGCCGGGCAGGCCCAGCACGTAGGCGCTGTAGCGCGAACGCATCAATGCCAGCGCGTCCGGGGCCGGCTCGCCGGCGTGCCAGCGGCCGCAGCAGGCCGCATAGGCCGCGCCGGTGCCGCAGGGGCAGTCGAAGGGTGCCGCCGGCTCGACCACTCAGCGCCTGCCTTCGATGAAGCGCAGGAACTCCGAGCGCGTGCGCGCATCCTCGCGGAAGCTGCCGAGCATGCTGGAGGTGACCATGCTGACCCCGCGCTTGTGCACCCCGCGGGTGGTCATGCACTCGTGCGAGCCCACCACCACCACCGCCACGCCCTGCGGCTGCAGCACGTCCTGGATGGTCTGGGCGATCTGCGCGGTCATCTTCTCCTGCACCTGGAACCGGCGCGCGTAGGCATCCACCACCCGCGCCAGCTTGCTGATGCCCACCACCTTGCCGGCCGGCAGGTAGCCCACGTGCACGCGCCCGATGATCGGCGCCATGTGGTGCTCGCAGTGGCTCTCGTACTCGATGTCGCGCAGCACGATCATCTCGTCGTAGCCGGCCACTTCCTCGAAGGTGCGCGCCAGGTAGGCGCGCGGGTCCTCGCGGTAGCCGCTGAACCAGTCACCGTAGGCCTCGGCGACCCGGCGCGGGGTGTCCAGAAGGCCCTCGCGCGAGGGATCCTCGCCGGCCCAGCGCAGCAGCGTGCGCACGGCCTCCTCGGCCTGTTCGCGGGTGACCTCGGGGGTGGGGGCGCTGGAATCCATGGCGGCGGTGCCGTGTCTCGGGGGACCGGCATCGTACCCGACCGGCCATCGCCGGTGCCCGGCACCGCGGCCGGCGCTCAAGTTCCAGCCGCCGCGGCCGTTCCAGCCAGGGACCATATGCCTTCGTGCCGCGCCGCGGCCGCTGGCTGGAGGCAGGAGCCGCATGCCAACCCGGGGACCCATCGCCAGCCTGCGTGACCTGATGTCGGTATCGTCCGGAGAGCCGGCGCTGCTGAAAGCCCAGTACCGGGCGTTTTCGGGCCAGTTGCCGCTGATGTACCTGCTGCTGGTGGCCAACACCTGGCTGCTGGGCCTGACCCACGCCCATGCCGCGCCGCTGTGGCTGGCGCTCGGCGGCCCGCTGCTGCTCACCCCGGTCTGCCTGGTGCGCTCGCTGCAGTGGTCGCGGGCACGGCGCGAGCCGGCCGACACCGGCAAGGCGCGCCGGGCGCTGGGCTGGACCAGCCGCCTGGCGTGGCCGCTGGCGCTGGCCTTCACCCTGTGGCCGCTGGCGCTGTTCCCGTACGGCGACGGCTACATGCGCTCGCACGTTGCGTTCTTCATGGTCAGCACGGCGGTGGTCAGCCAGGTGTGCCTGATGCACGTGCGCCCGGCGATGCTGACCATCGCGCTGGTGGTCAACAGCGGCTTCGTGCTGTTCTTCGCGTTCTCCGGCCAGCCCACCTTCCTGGCGATGGCCGTGAGCGTGACGCTGATGACCTTCACCCTGGTCACCACGCTGCTGCGGCAGTACCGGCGCTTCACCGACCTGGTCGGCGCGCGGCTGCGGGCCGAGGCCCTGGGCGCGGAGAACCTGCGCCTGGCCAACCTGGACAGCCTCACCCGGCTGCCCAACCGGCGCGCGTTCTTCGGCGCCCTGGCCCAGGCCTGCGAGCGCGCGGACGTGCGAGGCACCCGGCTGGCGGTGGGCATCATCGACCTGGACGGCTTCAAGCCGGTCAACGACCTGCATGGCCATGCCGCCGGCGACCGCCTGCTCAAGCAGGTGGGCCGGCGGCTGTCGCAGTTGGCCGGCGGCCGCGTGCACCTGGCGCGGCTGGGCGGCGACGAATTCGCGATGATCGCCGAGGGACTGGGCGAGGACGCGGACTACGTCGCCTTCGCCCGCCGCGTGTGCGAGCGGCTGCGCGCGCCGTTCCAGCTGCAGGACCTGTCGCTGCAGGTCACCGCGACCATGGGGCTGGTGCTGTATCCGGACCTGGCCCGGCATGCCGAGGACCTGTACGAGCGCGCCGACTACGCCCTGTACCACGGCAAGCGCCAGCACCGCGGCGGCGTGAGCCTGTTCTCCACCGAGCACCACCGCCGCATCCAGCACGAGGCGGCGATCGAGCAGGCGCTGCGCAACCCCGACCTCGACGCGCAGCTGTCGGTCGACTTCCAGCCGATCATCTGCATGGAAAGCGGCCGGCCGCTGGCGTTCGAGGCGCTGGCGCGCTGGACCCATCCGCGGCTGGGCCAGGTCTCGCCGGCGGACTTCATCCCGGTGGCCGAGCGGGCCGGGCTGGTCCACGGCCTCACCCGCATCCTGCTGCGCAAGGCGCTGGCCGAGGCGGCCACCTGGCCGGAGGCGGTGGGGCTGTCGTTCAACCTGTCCATGCACGACCTGGGCTCGGGCGAGGAACTGGCGCACGTGCTGGAGCTGATCGTGGCCAGCGGGGTGCATCCGGCGCGGATCGACATGGAGGTGACCGAGACGGCCGTGCTCAGCGACACCGCACAGCTGCAGCACGCCGCCGGCCAGCTGCGCGGCCTGGGCTGTGGCGTGTCGCTGGACGACTTCGGTACCGGTTTCTCCAGCCTCAGCCAGCTGCTGGCGCTGCCGCTGACCAAGATCAAGATCGACCGCCGTTTCGTGTCCGGCATCCAGGACAAGCCGACCAGCATGAAGATCGTCCGCTCGCTGCTGATCCTCAGCCGTGACATGGAACTGGGCTGCGTGATCGAGGGCGTGGAGACACCCGAGGAACTGGCGGTGCTGCGCGAGCTGGGCGGCAGCCTGATGCAGGGCTACCTGTTCGCCCGCCCGATGCCCGCCGCGGCGGTCGCCGGCTGGCTTGAATGCAACCGGCGCTCGCCGCCGGCACGGGCGGCGGCCGGCTGAGGCCGCGCCGCCGACGGCGTGCGCGCGGCGCCGCCTTCCTCCATGGCCAGCGGCCGCACGTGCTCCAGCAGCGCGACCAGGGTGCGCCCGGGCTCTTCCCAGGGAACCATGTGCGCCGAGCGCTCGAACCACACCCCGGCCTTGTACGGCGCGCGCACCTGCTCCAGCCACTGCGCGGTCGGCGCGGACGGCGTGGTCCAGTCGTGCCGGCCCATGAACATCATCACGGGGATCGGGAACTGGCGGACACCGCGGAAATCCACCTGCAGGAACTCGTCCAGCAGCCGGCCCAGGGTGAACACGTTGCCGGCGTTGATGGCGCAGCGGTCGGCGTCGTCGTAGTCCGGTGACAGCCGCGGGCCCTGGAAGAACCAGTCCGACTGCTCGCGGAACGCGCTCAGGCCGCCATAGTGCTGCGGCCACTTGCGGGCGATGACGATGCGTTCGCGGGTGATCGGCCCATCGCCCGGATACGGGGCGATCGCCTCCATCTCGGCCACGGCCCGCGCATTGCCGGCGGCGCGCGCCCGGGCCAGTCCGTACTCGAAGCTGAGCCGCTCGTTGGTGCGCACGTCGATCACCTGGCCGATGCCGACGTAGGCATGGAACAGGTCCGGCCGCTGCAGCGCCGCGCGCATGCCCACCACCGTGCCCCAGCTGTGGCCGGCCAGCACCACCTTGCGCTTGCCGTAGCGCTCGCGCAGGTGGCTGGCGATGGCGATCGCGTCGTCCACGTACTGCTGGATGGCCAGGGTGCCGTCCACCGCCTCCGGCGGATTGAGGCGGAACGTGCGGCCGGCGGCGCGCTGGTCGTAGTGGGCGACGGTGAAGTAGTCCTCCAGCGGGCGCTGGAACTGCCACAGGGTCGGGATCACCGGCGCGGCCGGCCCGCCATGGACGAACAGCAGCAGCGGGTTGCCGCGGTCCTGCCCGCGCACGTTGACCCAGTGGCGCACGCCGTTGACCGGCACCTCGTACGCTTCCTGCACGCCTTCCGGGGCGACGATCCGGCCCAGCTCGGCGACCAGCGCGCGGCCCGGCGCGTAGGCCTCGCGGTCCGGGCAGGGATCTGCGGCCCACGCGCGCAGCGGCGACAGCAGCAGGCAGGCCAGCACGACGGGAAGGATGCGCATCATCGTCAGCTCCGATCGGGTCCTCGGCGATTCTGCGCGTGCCCGGCGGCGGCCGGCATATGCCGGAGGTCCCGCGCCACCGGCGTGCCGGCCGTGGCCGGTGGCATGACCATGCGCACGGTGCAGGCCACGGGTCGCTGGCGCAGAATGCGGCGATCCCACCCGCTGGAGAGTTCCACGTGCGTCCTGTGACTGCCCGCAGCACCCTTGCCATCGCCCTGGCCCTCGCCCTGCCACTGGCCATGTCGGCCTGCAGCCGCGATGCCGGCACCCCCGCCCCCGCCAGCGGGCAGGCGGCCGCCCCCGACGCGGCCGCGATCCAGGCCGAGAGCGCCCGGCTCAACGCCTGGTTCGATGCCAAGTATGAAGAGCAGCTCAAGTTCAGCCCGATCCAGTTGACCTTCCTGGGCCGCAAGGAGCTGTACGACCAGATCGACGACATGAGCGAGGCCGGTGCGCGCCGGCAGCTGGAATGGCTGGAGGCGTCGGTCAGGGAGATGGAGTCGCAGTTCGACTACCAGAAGCTGGACCCGGAGACGCGCCTGTCCTGGGACCTGTGGAAGAAGCAGTACGAGAGCGCCCGCGACGGCCTGCCGTTCATGTCCCACGGCTACCCGTTCGAGCAGATGAACGGCATGCAGAGCGTGGCGCCGACCTTCATGATCAGCTTCCACAAGGTGGACAGCGAGCAGGACTACCTGGCCTACGTCAGCCGCCTGCAGAAGCTGGGCGTGGCGTTCGACCAGCTGCTCGAGCGCGCCCGCGCGTCGGCCGCCAGCGGCATCCGCCCGCCGGCGTTCGCGCTGCGCGGCGTGGTCGACCAGTCGCGCAAGGTGGTCACCGGCGCACCGTTCGGCAAGGGCGCCGACAGTGCCCTGTGGGCCGACGCCCAGGCCAAGGCCGACGCGCTGGCCAAGGCCGGCACGATCGACGCCGCACGCGCGGAGGAGCTCAAGACCCAGGCCCGCGCCGCGCTGGTGGATGCGGTTGGCCCCGCCTACGGCCGGGTGATCGCCTTCGCCGAGGCGGAGCTGCCGAACGCGCTGGAGAATCCCGCCGGCGTGGGCCAGACCCACCCCGACGGCGCGGCCTACTACGCCCACCAGCTGCGCCAGCACACCTCCACCGGCATGACCGCCGACCAGATCCACGAGCTGGGCCTGTCCGAAGTGGCGCGCCTGCGCGGCGAGCTGGAGAAGGTGCAGCAGCAGCTCGGCATCCAGGGCGACCTGCAGGCGTTCTTCAAGCAGGTGCAGGCCGATCCCAAGCGGCTGTACCCGAACACCGACGCCGGCCGCCAGGGCTACATCGACGACGCCACCGCCAAGATCGACAACATCAAGCAGCACCTCCCGCAGTACTTCGGGCTGCTGCCCAAGGCCGACCTGGTGGTCAAGCGCGTGGAAGCCTTCCGCGAACAGCCCGGCGCCGCCCAGCACTACTACCCGGGCACCCCGGATGGCTCGCGCGCGGGCATCTACTACGCGCACCTGTCGGACATGAACGCCATGCCGAAGACCGAGCTGGAGGTGATCGCCTACCACGAGGGCCTGCCGGGCCATCACATGCAGATCTCCATCGCCCAGGAGCTGACCGGCGTGCCGAAGTTCCGCACGCAGATGTTCGATACCGCCTACACCGAGGGCTGGGGCCTGTACTCGGAATGGCTGGCCAAGGAGATGCCCGGCACCTACGAGGATCCGTACTCCGAGTACGGCCGGCTGATGTCGGAGATGTGGCGCGCGATCCGCCTGGTGGTGGACACCGGCATGCACGCCAAGGGCTGGACCGAGCAGCAGGCGGTGGACTACTTCCGCGCCAACAGCTCGGTGCCGGACGCGGCGATCCGGTCCGAGGTACAGCGCTACCTGGTGTTCCCGGGCCAGGCCACCGCTTACAAGGTCGGCATGATCCGCATCCAGGAACTGCGCCGGAAGGCCGAGGCCGAGCTGGGCGACAGGTTCGACATCCGCGGCTTCCACGACACCGTCCTGGGGGGCGGCGCGATGCCGCTGGACCTGCTCGAGCGCCGGGTCGACGGCTGGATCGCGCAGCAGAAGCAGGCCTGATCCCCCTGCGCAGACGAGAGGGGCCGGGCCTGCGCCCGGCTCCTCTCCATTGCCCGGCGTCCGGCTCAGGCGCCCGCGCGCCGCGCGCCGCCGCCCAGCAGCCGCGCCGGCAGCATCAGCAGCGCCTGCAGCAGCGCGAACACCGCCGAACAGGTGATGCCCACCAGCCGCAGCGGCAGGGACACCAGCCAGGCCAGCGGCCACAGCAGCAGGGCCAGCAGCGCAAGGGGCCAGCACAGCACCAGCAGCACGCACCAGGCGGCAAGCGCGAACAGGGTAGTCATGGGCGAAGGCTCGACCGGGAGGACCTGGCCCAGCGTGGCCGCCGCCACCGCCCACCGCAACGACCTTGCGACCGGAGGCGGTCCGGGCCGACCAGAGCCTGCCTGACGCCGACCGGACGGGCGCGGCTACGGCGCCGGCTCGGGCGCCGACAGGGCCTTGCTGTACATCCCGGAGCGGTCGAAGCAGCAGGCACGCCGCTTGCCACCGGCGAGCATGTCGCAGGCGGTGGCGATGCGCCTGGGGCGCGTCTCGGCCCTGCGGCCGGAAGTGATCCACTGGATCCAGTCACGCCGCGCCACCGGGGTGATGTCCTCCCAGGTCGCCATCGCCGCGGGGCTGGCGTGCAGTGCCTGCCGGAGGTCGTCCGGCACGTCCGGCTCGGGCTCGCGTTCCACCGGCGTGATCGCCAGCGCCACCTGCTGTCCGGGTTCCACGTCCGCGGCCGCGCGCAGGGCGGCATCGACCTTCAGCCAGTGGCCGCCCTTGCCGTCCGGCTCGAGGGTGGCGTCGAAGGGCCGCCCGGCGAGCGTGCCGGACACGCTGACCTGGGCGCGCGATGGCAGCTTCGCGCTGGCGGCGGCCGGCAGCACCAGGAAGGTCCAGTCGGCATCGGCCGGGCGCAGCGGGCGCGACAGGCGGGCCTTGAAACGGATCGCGGTGGTGGGGCGTGCCATGGACGCAAGGCTACTCCGGACCGCGGCGGGAAATCACCGTGGCCGCACCCCTCCCCCGGGGCGCGGCCACGGCCAGCGGGTCACCGGGTTGAGGTGGCCCTCGCCGCGACCCCCGTCACGGCGCCCCCAGCATGCCGCGCAATGGCGGCGGGGGACGGTTCCAGCCTGCAGTGTGTTCGAACCATCCGAACCCCCTTTCGGACCCCTGTCCCGGTCGCGATCGCGACCAGGGGGAGGCCAGGCGGCGGTCCGAGGACCTGCCCGGCTGAGATGCCGCGCTCCCCCGAGTCGCGCACCCCTCCCGCCATCAACATAGCGCGCTTTGATCGCTGTGTGAACGCTACCAGCCGGCAATCGATGGTGCGGCGCGACGGGCGGGCCGGAATGTGGGCCACGTCGCCTTATGGCGGGTCCCCAGCGGTAGCGCGCTCACACCGGTGAATCGCCGCCCAACCTTCACGCGCGCACGCATTGCAATTCAATTAACCGAAAAATTAAATCGCGGCATGAACCGTGACTCCAGAACTCCGCGCGGCAGCCCCGCGGCTTCGAACCCCCCTTCGCCGGCGGCAGGTCCGCAAGCCGCGCGCCGCGATGCCGCCCCGCGTCGCGCCCGCGGGCGCCCCCAGGCGGACAGTCCCGACCTGCGCGCGAGGCTGCTCGATGCGGCGCTGGAGTGCTACGTGCAGCACGGCATCGCCGCCACGCGGCTGCGCGACATCGCCGCGGCGGCGGCCGTGACGCCGGCGCTGGTGCACTACTACTACAGCGACGCGGCGGGCCTGCGCGAGGCGGTCATCCGCGAGCGGCTGATGCCGGTCTTCGAGCAGGTGCGCGATTCGCTGCTGGGCGTGCCCGGGGCGCCGCTGCGCGACGTGGTGGCCGGGTTCGTCGATGGCATCTGCGCCCAGGTGGCGGCGCACCCCTGGCTGCCGGGGCTGTGGATCCGCGAAGTCGCCAGTGAGGGGGGCGACCTGCGCGAGCTGCTGCTGCACCACCTTGCGCCGCAGATCGCCACGGTCATGGCCGCGCGCTTTGCCGCCGAACAGGCCGCCGGCCGGCTCAACCCGGCGCTGGATCCGCGCCTGCTGATGGTCTCGCTGGTGGGGCTGACCCTGTTCCCCGCCTCCGGCATCCCGGTCTGGCGCCAGCTGTTCCGCGCCGCCGACCTGGACATCGGCCACATCCGCACCCATGCGCTCGCCCTGCTCGAGCGCGGCCTGGAGCTCCCCGCATGAGCCGCATGTCCATTGCCGTCCGCGCCGCCGTCGTGGCGCTGCTCGGTGCCGTCCTGGCCGGGTGCGCCCCGGCCGCGGACCAGGCGCTGGGCACCCTCGAGTACGACCGCATCACCCTCCCCGCCCCGGCCGCCGAGCGCATCGCCAGCATCGAGGTGCGCGAAGGCGAGCAGGTGCGCGCCGGCCAGCGCCTGCTGACGCTGGAACGCGTCCGCGGCGACGCGCAGCTGGCGGCCTCGCAGGCCGAAGTCGCTCGCCAGCGCCAGGTGGTCGAAGAGCTGCGCAACGGCGCCCGCGACGAGGACATCGCCCAGGCCCGCGCCAACCTGTCCGCCGCGCAGGCGCAGGCGAGCGATGCGCGCGCCTATTACGCGCGGCTGCAGCCGCTGGGCGCGCGGCGGCTGGTGGCCGCCGCGGAGGTGGATCGTGCCCGCGCCGCCGCCGGCAACGCCGATGCCCAGGTGGCCGCCGCGCGCGCCGCGCTGCAGGAGCTGGAGAACGGTGCCCGCCCCGAGCAGCTCGCCCAGGCCGAGGCCGCGCTGGCGGCCGCCGAAGCACAGCTGCGCGGCCAGGCCGACACCACCGGCCGGCTGGACCTGGTCGCCCCGCGCGCCGGGCGGGTGGACAGCCTGCCTTACCGTGCGGGCGACCAGGCGGCGGTGGGCGCACCGCTGGCGGTGCTGCTGGTGGGCCAGCGGCCGTATGCGCGCATCTATGTGCCGGAGCCGCTGCGCATGCGGGTGGCGGTGGGCGATGCGGTGCGCGTGCACGTGGGCGCCAAAGGCGAACGCAGCCATGGGGGACGCGTGCGGATGATCCGCAGCGAGCCGGCGTTCACCCCCTACTACGCGCTGACCGGCAAGGACGCCGCGCGCCTGAGCTACCTGGCCGAGGTGGAGCTGGACGAGGATGCCGCCGGCCTGCCGGCGGGCCTGCCCCTGCGGGTGGAGTTCGCCGATGGCCAGTGACGCGGGGCGGACCGGCCGTCCCGCGCCCGGCGGCGGCACCGTCGACGGCGGCCATGGCGACGACGACGTGGCCATCCGCGCCCGTGGCCTCAGCAAGTGCTTCGGCCCGCTGCGCGCGGTCGACGGGGTCGACCTGACCGTGCCGCGCGCCCACGTGTACGGGTTTCTCGGCCCCAACGGCTCGGGCAAGTCGACCACCATCCGCATGCTGTGCGGGCTGCTGACCCCGAGCGAAGGCGAGATCCAGGTGCTGGGCCTGCGGGTGCCGGAGCAGGCCGACGCGCTGCGCCTGCGCATCGGCTACATGACCCAGAAGTTCTCGCTGTTCGAGGACCTGTCGGTGCGCGAGAACCTGGAATTCCTGGCTGCCGTGTACGGCCTGTCGCGCCAGCGCAGCCGCCAGCGGGTGGACGAGCTGGTGGAGCGCTACCGCTTCGGCGACCGCCAGCAGCAGCTGGCCGGCACCCTCAGCGGCGGCCAGAAGCAGCGCCTGGCCCTGGCCGGCGCGGTGATCCACGGGCCGGAACTGCTGTTCCTGGACGAGCCCACCAGCGCGGTGGACCCGGAGTCGCGCCGCGATTTCTGGGAGGCGCTGTTCGCCCTGGCCGACGCCGGCACCACCCTGCTGGTCTCCACCCACTACATGGACGAGGCCGAGCGGTGCCACCGCATCGCCATCCTCGACCGCGGCATGCTGGTGGCCGATGGCACGCCCGCCGACCTGGCCGGCGCGCTGGCCGGGCGCACGGTGGAAGTGCAGGCGCCGCAGCCGCGGCGCGCGCACGAGGCGCTGGTGGCGCTGCCGCAGGTGATCAGCGTCGCCCAGATCGGCAACAGCCTGCGGGTGCTGGCCACCCGCGAGGCCGGCGACGTGGAGGCGGCGGTAGGCGATGCCCTGCGTCGCGCCGGCGTGGCCGGCGAGGTGGCCGCCTCCGACCCCAACCTGGAGGACGTGTTCGTGGCCGCCACCCGCGGCCGTGCGCGCGAACGCGGGGAACCGGCATGAACGGCCGCCGGCTGTGGGCGGTGGTGCTCAAGGAGCTGCGCCAGATCCGCCGCGACCGGATCAGCATGGCGCTGATCATGATCATCCCGATCATCGACCTGCTGCTGTTCGGCTACGCGATCAACTTCAATCCGCGCAACCTGGACGCGGCCATCGCCGACCAGGCCATGACCGCCACCTCGCGCGCGGCGGTGATGGACATCGCCGCCACCGGCGTGGTGCGCACCACGGCCGTGGCCGATACGCCGCAGCAGCTGGTGGACATGCTGCGCCGGGGCGAGGTGAGCGTGGGGATCGTGGTGCCGCCGGATTTCGACCGGCGCCTGGCCGATGGCCGCCCGGCGCTCCAGGTGATGGTCGACGGCACCGACACGGTAGTGCAGGCGGCGGCCAACCAGATCGCGCAGACGCCGCTGGAAGGTGCCAGCGGCGGGCGCCCGGTGCGGGCCACGCCGCAGATCGAGGTGGTGGCCTTCTACAACCCGGAGCGGCGCAGCGCGGTGAGCATCGTGCCGGGGCTGATCGGCATCATCCTGACGATGACCATGACCATGTTCACCGCGATGGCCATCGTGCGCGAGCGCGAGCACGGCAACATGGAGCTGCTGATCGCCACCCCGCTGGACCGCAGCGAGCTGATGCTGGCCAAGGTGCTGCCCTACGCAGCCATCGGCCTGGTGCAGACCACGCTGATCCTGGGCCTGGGCATCTGGATGTTCGACGTGCCGCTGCTGGGCAGCCTGCTGGACGTGTACGTCGCCGCGCTGCTGCTGATCGTGGCCAACCTGGCCCTGGGCCTGCTGATCTCCACCCGGGCGCAGTCGCAGTTCCAGGCGATGCAGATGACGATCTTCGTGTTCCTGCCGTCGATCCTGATCTCCGGGTTCATGTTCCCGTTCGCCGGCATGCCGCCGGTGGTGCAGTGGGTCGCGGAGGTATTGCCGATGACCCACTTCCTCCGGCTGATCCGCGGGGTGATGCTGCGCGGCGCCAGCCTGTGGGAGCTGTGGCCCTCGGTCGCCGCGCTGGTCGCCTTCACCGCGGTGATGATGACCGCCGCGATCCTGCGCTTCCGCAAGCGGCTGGATTGAGCGGGAGATCCAGCGGCTGTGCCATGGCCGGCGCCCGGATGCGATGCCTGTTGTCCCCCATGTCCCCCGGCGCAGGGGAGCGTGGCGGCCCTCGTAGCCGGACAAGGCCGGAGGCCGCATCCGCGGCGGGGGCGGCGGCGTCCGGCTGCACTGCAGCGCAGTGGCCTGGCTGCGTGGCCCCGGGACCGCTTCGCTTACCCGGGCTACGTATCGCCGCCTCAGGCCGGGACCTGGCTGGGCGCGGGGACGCGACGCCTGCTGCCCCCTCGATGTCCCGGCTCCGGCCTCCGCGAGGCCGGAGCCTCCTCTACTTCCAGGCAACAGGCATCGCATCCGGCCCTCGACCGTTGCCGGGAGCCTTCCGGAAAAAAGCCAGGCGCATCGCAGTCGCGCAGCCCGGATAAGGCTGAAGGCTGCCTCCGGGATCGTTCCCCGGAACAGGCCCCCGGGTGCGCTGCGCTTGCCCGGGCTACGGCAGCCATGCCTGGAGCGCCCCGGCGCGTGGCTGCCGACCGGAAGTGTGGGAGGAGGTCCCGGCCCGGTGGACGGGGCCCGGGGGACATGGAGGTCGGCCGGCCACGCGCCGGAGCGCCCGACCGCCGTCCACGCCGCCCGGGGACGAACTCCGGAGTAGCCATCCCCTCCGCCCCCGGCGACGAAGACCGCACCAGCCCTTCGACGACACGCCTACCTTGAAAACCGCCTCCGAGCTCGCACATCGGGAGGCTGCAACCTCCGTTCGCCAGGGACTCCCCGATGACCACCGAGACCACCGACACCTCCAACCCCGCCGCCGAAACCCGCAAGTTCGAAGCCGAAGTGTCCCAGGTGCTGCACCTGGTGACCCACTCGCTGTATTCGCACAAGGAGATCTTCCTGCGCGAGCTGGTCTCCAACGCCTCCGACGCCTGCGACAAGCTGCGCTTCGAGGCGCTGGGCAAACCGGAGCTGCTGGCTGGCGACGGCGACCTGCGCATCGAGATCAGCCATGATCGCCAAGCCCGCACCCTGACCATCCGCGACACCGGCATCGGCATGGATCGCGACGAGGTGGTCGCCAACATCGGCTCGATCGCCAGCTCCGGCACCCGCCGCTTCCTCGAGGCGCTGGGCGAGGGCCAGAAGGCCGACGCCCGCCTGATCGGCCAGTTCGGCGTGGGCTTCTACTCCGCCTTCGTGGTCGCCGACCGGGTCACCGTGCACACCCGCCGCGCCGGCACCGCGCCCGAGGCCGGGGTGAGGTGGGAAAGCGATGGCCGCGGCGAGTACACGCTGGAGCCGGCCACCCTGGATGCCCACGGCACCACCGTGGTGCTGCACCTGAAGGACGGCGAGGACGAGTTCCTCGACGGCTGGAAGCTGCGTGGCCTGGTGCGCAAGTACTCGGACCACATCGCCTTCCCGATCCGCATGCCGAAGGACGCTGCCGGCGAGGCGGCCGAAGCCGCCGCGGCGCCGGAGTGGGAGACGGTCAACGACGCCTCGGCACTGTGGACCCGGCCCAGGAACGAGATCAGCGACGAGGACTACCGCGGCTTCTACAAGGCGCTGGGCCATGACTTCAACGACCCGGCCGCGTGGACCCACAACCGCGTGGAGGGCAGCCAGAGTTTCACCACCCTGCTGTTCCTGCCGGCCCAGCCACCGTTCGACGTGCTGATGGGCGGGCGCGACGAGCGCAAGGGCCTGAAGCTGTACATCCGCCGGGTGTTCGTGATGGACGCGGCCGAGGAACTGCTGCCGAACTACCTGCGCTTCGTGCGCGGCGTGGTCGACGCCGACGACCTGCCGCTCAATGTCAGCCGCGAGATCCTGCAGCAGAACCGCCAGCTCGAACGGATCAAGGGCGCCTGCACCAAGCGCGTGCTGGACCTGATCGAGAAGCTCTCGCGCGAGGAGCCGGAAAAGTTCGCCGCCTTCCTCAAGGCCTTCGGCAACACGCTCAAGGAGGGCATCGTCGAGGATGCGGGCAACCGCGAGCGGATCGCCCGGCTGCTGCGCTTCGCCTCCACCCGCGGCGAGGGCGCCGAGCGCAACGTCTCGCTGGACGACTACGTCGGACGCATGGCGCCGGGCCAGGAGGCGATCTGGTACATCACCGCCGACGGTCACGCCGCCGCGGCCGGCAGTCCGCAGCTGGAGGCGTTCCGCGGCAAGGGCATCGAGGTGCTGCTGATGGGCGAGCGCATCGACGAGTGGATGGTCGGGCACCTGCACGAGTACGCCGGCAAGCCGCTGCGCCACGTGGCCAAGGGCGAGCTGCCGCTGGACGAGGCGGAGAAGAAGCAGCAGGAGGAGGCGGCCAGCGCGGCCGCACCGCTGCTGGAGCGGCTGAAGACCCTGCTGGAGGGCAAGGTCGAGGACGTCCGTGTGTCGGCGCGCCTGACCGATTCGCCGGCATGCCTGGCCCTGGCCGAGTACGAGATGGCGCCGCACCTGGCGAGGCTGCTGCGCGAGGCCGGCCAGGCCGTGCCGGAGAGCCGGCCGGTGCTGGAGGTCAATCCGCGGCACGCGTTGCTGCAGCGGATCGCCACCGCCGGCGACGAGGCGGTGGCCGGCGACCTGGCCACCCTGCTGCTGGAACAGGCGCAGCTGACCGCCGGCGCCCCGCTGGAAGACCCGGCCGCCTTCGTGCAGCGGGTCAACCGGCTGCTGGCGGGCTGACCCCCCGCGACGCGCGCGCGCGCTCCCCCACCGGGCGGCGCGCGGCCCCGGCCTCCATCCGCTTCAGCCGACGCGCCAGGGCTTGCGGGTCGGTCAGCGCCTCGATCCGCCCGCTGCCTGCCGCTTCGGCCAGGTAGCGGGCATTGGCGCCGCCGACCCATACCGGAATGTGCGGCGGCAGGTCCGCATCCAGCTGGCGCAGCTGGACCAGGGCCTGCGGGGCGTGGCCGGGATCGATCGAGCTCAGTGCCACCGCCGCGGCTTCCAGGCGCACCGCCACCCGTACCAGTTCATCCACCGGCAGCTCGGTTCCCAGGTAGAGCAGCGGCGCCCCTGCGTCGTGGGCGTGCAGCGCCGCGCCCAGCAGGCCCAGCTCGTGCGGCTCGCCGGCCAGGGTCGCCAACAGCAGGCGCGGGCGCTCACCACGCGGGTGCTGGTTGATCACCGACAGCAACCGCGCCCGCAGCAGGCTGCTGACCAGGCGTTCCTGGGCGATGGCCAGGCGGCCATCGGCCCAGCGCGCGCCCACCTCGCGCAGCAGCGGCGTCACCACCCGTGACACCAGCACGCCCACCGGCAGGGTGGCGATGGCCACGGACAGCTCGCGGTCGAACTGGTCGACCTGGTAGTCGGCCACCGCGTCGAGCATCCGCTCCGGCAGCACTTCCAGGCCCCCGTAGCCGGTTTGCCGGCCCTGCTCCAGCAGCGCATCCAGTTCGGCGTCGTCCAGCGGCGCCAGGTCGCGGATCGGGTGGCCGCGGTGGGTCAGCCGGTGCAGCCGGGTCAGGCGCTCGATCATCGGCGCGTCATAGAGGCGGCGCCCGCCCGGCTCACGGTGGGGGACGACGGCGGCATGCCGGCGCTCCCAGGCGCGCAGGGTTTCGGGCGTCAGCCCGGTGAGTTCAGCGGCAACCTTGACCGGGTACATCGGGAAGCTCTCTGTACAAGTGATGTACATGGCAATGCTGGACGAGAGCCTAACAGAGCCGGCGGGAGACTGGCGTCGTACCCCTAACCGAGTCCCCGCCATGATCCGTACCCGCTCCCTCGTCCGCTGCCTGGCCATCGCCCTGGCCCTGGGCATGGCCACGCCGCTGGCCTTCGCCGCCGAGCCGGCCACCACCGCCGCCGCGAAGAAGGCCCAGTCCGACATCGTCGACACCGCCGTGGCCGCCGGCCAGTTCAAGACCCTGGCCGCCGCGCTGAAGGCCGCCGGCCTGGTCGAAACCCTCAAGGGCCCGGGCCCGTTCACCGTGTTCGCACCCACCGACGCGGCGTTCGCCAAGCTGCCGGCCGGCACCGTGGAGAACCTGCTGAAGCCGGAGAACCGCGACAAGCTCACCGCGATCCTCACCTACCACGTGGTGCCCGGGAAGGTCATGGCCTCCAGCGTGGCCGGCATGGACTCGGCCACCACCGTGCAGGGCGGCAAGCTCGACATCACCACCTCCGGCAACGCGGTGATGGTCGATGGCGCCAAGGTGACTGCAACCGACGTGGCCGCCAGCAACGGCGTGATCCATGTCATCGACAAGGTCCTCATGCCGTAAGGCAGAGCATCGGTCCACATCCCGAGGAGTTCCCCCCATGAAAGCGCTCAACATCGTCACCCTTGCCCTGGTCATCGTCGGCGGCATCAACTGGGGCCTGGTCGGCCTGGCCCAGTTCGACCTGGTCGCCGCCATCTTCGGCGGACAGGACGCCCCGCTGGCACGCCTGGTCTACACCCTGGTCGGCATTTCGGCCCTGTGGCAGATCGTGCCCCTGATCCGCTCCTCCAGCAGCGGCCAGGTCCACGCCGAAGCCCACCACCACACCCACCGCTGATCCAGCGTCCCGGCGCGGGCATCCTGCCCCGCCCTCCGGCCGCCCGGTGTTGCCACACCGGGCGGCTTTCTTTTGGCCGACCCGCCCCCCTCTTCCGGCACTTCGCCGCGGCCGCCGCCCGGTGCATGCTGCGCACCTGCCGGTGCGTCCGCCCCGGCCTTTCCCCCGGAGCTCCCATGCTGCGCAAGCTGCTACTTTCCTCCGCCATCGCCGTGGCCCTGACCGCCTGTGGCGACCGTTCCGCCAACGAAACCGCCATGCCCGAATCCAGTCCCCCCGCTTCCGGTGCCGCCCAGGGCGAGAACGCCCTGCTGGCCGCCAGCTCCCTGCCCTTCCAGGCCCCGCCGTTCGACCGGATCACCGACGCCGACTACCAGCCGGCGATCGAGGAAGGCATGCGCCAGCACCTGGCCGAGGTGCGCGCCATCGCCGACAGCCCGGAGCCGCCGACCTTCGCCAACACCTTCGAGGCGCTGGAGCGCAGCGGCGCGCTGCTGACCCGCGCGGTGACGGTGTTCTTCGCGATGACCTCGGCCAACACCAACCCGACCCTGCAGGCCGCCGAGGAGGCGCTGGCGCCCAAGCTGGCCGAGCACAGCGACACGATCCACCTGGACCCGAAGCTGTTCGCGCGGGTGAAGACGATCTACGACCAGCGCGACAGCCTGGGCCTGACCGAGGAGCAGAAGACCCTGGTCGAGCACCAGTACGAAAGCTTCGTCCGCGCCGGCGCCCTGCTCTCGGAAGCCGACCAGGCCGAGCTGCGCAAGCTCAACAGCGAGGAGTCCTCGCTGACCACCGCCTTCGGCAACAAGCTGCTGGCCGCGACCAATGCCGGCGGCGTGCTGGTCACCGACAAGGCGCGCCTGGACGGCCTGGACGAAGGCACCATCGCCGCCGCTGCCGAGGCCGCCAAGGCCGCGGGCAAGGAAGGCTGGCTGCTGGTGCTGCAGAACACCACCCAGCAGCCGGTGCTCGGCTCGCTGAAGGACCGCGGCCTGCGCGGAGAAGTGCTGGCCGCGTCGATGGATCGCGCCGCCCGGGGCGACGCCAACGACACCCGCGCCACCATCCAGCGCCTGGCGCAGCTGCGCGCGCGCAAGGCCCAGCTGCTGGGCTATGCGAACTACGCCGCCTACTCCATCGCCGACCAGATGGCCGGCACCCCGGAAGTGGCCCTGAAGCTGCTGACCGACACCGTGCCGGCGGCCACCGCCCGCGCCCGCGCCGAGCTGGCGAAGATCCAGTCGGTGGTCGACCAGCAGGGCGGCGGCTTCACCGCCGGCGCCGCGGACTGGGACTTCTACGCCGAGCAGGTGCGCAAGGCCGAGTACGACCTGGACGAGTCGCAGATCAAGCCGTACTTCGAGCTGGACCGCGTGCTCAGGGACGGCGTGTTCTTCGCCGCCAACCAGCTGTACGGCATCACCCTGAAGGAACGCACCGACCTGCCGGTCTACCACCCGGATGTGCGCGTCTTCGATGTGTTCGACGCCGACGGCACCCAGCTGGCGCTGTTCTACCTGGACCCGTTCAAGCGCGACAGCAAGCAGGGCGGCGCGTGGATGGGCAACTTCGTCGAACAGGACGGCCTGACCGGCACCATCCCGGTGATCTACAACGTCGAGAACTACACCAAGCCCGCCGCCGGCCAGCCGGCGCTGCTGAGCTTCGACGACGTCACCACCCTGTTCCACGAGTTCGGCCACGCCCTGCACGGCATCTTCTCGAAGACCACCTACCCGAGCGTGGCCGGCACCAACGTGCCGCGCGACTTCGTCGAGTTCCCCTCGCAGTTCAACGAGCACTGGGCGCTGGACCCGAAGGTCTTCGCCAACTACGCCAGGCACCACCAGACCGGCGAGGCGATGCCGCAGGCGCTGGTGGAGAAGATCGTGCGCGCGCGCACCTTCAACCAGGGCTACGCCACCACCGAGTACCTGTCGGCGGCGCTGCTGGACCTGGCCTGGCACACGTTGCCGGCGGGCGATGCGAAGAAGGACGTAGATGCGTTCGAGAAGGAGGCGCTGGCGAAGTACAAGGTGGACCTGGCCGCGGTGCCGCCGCGCTACCGCACCAACTACTTCAGCCACGTCTGGGGTGGCGGCTACGCGGCCGGCTATTACGCGTACTTCGGTGCCGAGGTGCTGGACCACGACGCCTTCCAGTGGTTCGGCGAGAACGGCGGCCTGACCCGCGCCAACGGCCAGGTCTTCCGCGAGAAGATCCTCTCCATCGGCCACTCGCGCGACCTGGCCACCGCCTACCGCGAGTTCCGCGGCAAGGAGCCCAGCGTCGAGCCGCTGCTGGAGCACCGCGGCCTGAAGTAAGCCGCGCGCCGGCATCGCAACAACAGGAAGGCCCGCGCAAGCGGGCCTTCTTCTTTCTTCCCCACCGGGAGAGGTGTAGCCCGGACAAGCGCAGCGCATCCGGAGGGAGATGCGGCCGGTGCATGGTTATCCAACCCGGCCGTGGCGACTATGCCGGCCCGATGCCGGGACGCACCACAGGCGTCAGCGCTTCAGGCTGGCGACGATCTCGGAGACGGTCAGGCCGATCTCCAGCTGCACGCGCACGTACTCGCGTTCCTTGCGCGACAGGGTGCGGCCGACTTCCAGGCGCACGTCCTCGGCCTGCAGGATGCGCATGATCCGCGGCAGCGCCGAGCCCACCGCGTCGGGGCCATAACCGGCTTCGATAAGCGCGGCGCGCATTACATCTTCAACGTCCATGACCATCCGTCCATGCGGGGAGGCCGCCATTCTGCCCGATGCGGCAGCGGCCACGGTGGACGAGATCGGCGACAACGCCCCGTGCGTCGCTACCCGGCCAGCGACCGCGTGCCGCGGCAGTCGGGGAACCTGGAACACCCCCAGAAGGCGCTCCCGTGCTGCCGGTTGACCTTGCGAACCATGGCCGAGCCGCACCGTGGGCAACCGGGTACATCCGCCGTGGGCACCATCGGCGATGGGCCGACGCCCTGTGCGGACCGCCCAGGGCTGTCCGCAACCTCCGCCGACTGGACCTCGCGGATCATCCGCAGCAATGAGGAGCCGTCCAGCAGCCGGATCGGTTTGCCGTGGGCGAACTGTTCGGCGTCGCGGGTAAAGCCGCCCAGGGTGGCGACCACGACCTGATCGGCCCGATGGTGGGCGAGCAGGCCGTACATCTCGCGAACGACGTTCACCGGCACCTTGTCCCGATGCCACTGCTTGCACTGCACGAGGACGCGCCGCCCCTCCCTGGCCAGGACCAGGTCGATGCCGCCGTCCGCACCACCCAGCCCGTTCTCCTCGACCCGATAGCCTTTCCTGCGGAACGCTTCGCCGACCAGCCGCTCGAAGTCACGCCAGTCGACTTCGGCGATGCTTTGCAGGCTGGTGCGTGTATCGAGCAGGTTGCGGCGGCGGCGTGCACCGGTGAACGATGCCAGCGCGGCCATCCAGCAGATCAGGAGCACGGCGCATGCCAGCAGAGTCAGCAAGGGGCCACTCGCGAACACCTGGGCGAACACCGGCGAGCGGGCGCCCAGGAAGGCGGGAATCCCGTACAGCACCAAGCCGAATCCCAGGACACCGGCCGCGATTCCCACCGGCCACGGCGCCGAGGCCAGTGCGTCCATCCATCCCCTGCTCCTGCGCGCCATCAGCCCACCCGTCCTGGTTCCCTCGCTCGCGACCATAGCGCGGCGCCTGACCCGGAACAAAGACGCCACGGGAGCCCAGAAGCACAGGGGCTGCCGAAGCAGCCCCTGCGCCGTTTGCCGGGCTTGCCGGGCTTACCAGATCCGCACGCGGTCTTCGGGCTTGATGTACAGCGGGTCACCTTCCTTGATGCCGAAGGCGTCGTACCAGGCGTCGATGTTGCGCAGCGGAGCGAAGGCGCGGATGTGGCCCGGCGAGTGGGTGCCGTTGACCAGCTGCTGGCGCAGGGCGTCGTCGCGCCACAGGGTGCGCCACACCTGGGCCCAGCCCAGGAAGAAGCGCTGCTCGCCGGTGAAGCCGTCGATCACCGGTGCCGGCTTGCCGCCCAGCGAGCGGCGATAGGCCTCCAGGGCGATGGTCAGGCCGCCGAGGTCGCCGATGTTCTCGCCCATGGCGGTGCGGCCGTTGATGTGCAGGCCGGGCAGCTGCGGGAACTCGAACGCCTCGTACTGGGCGCCGAGCCTGGCCGCCTGCGCCTCGAACTTGGACGCGTCCTCGGCGGTCCACCAGTCGCGCAGCATGCCGGCGCCGTCGGACTTGCGGCCCTGGTCGTCGAAGCCGTGGATGATCTCGTGGCCGATCACGCCGCCGATGCCGCCGTAGTTCACCGCCGGGTCGGCCTTGGGGTCGAAGAACGGCGGCTGCAGGATCGCGGCCGGGAACACGATCTCGTTCTTGACCGAGTTGTAGTAGGCGTTGACCGTCTGCGGGGTCATGCCCCACTCGCCCTTGTCGACCTGCTTGCCCAGGCGGGCGCGGCGGTAGTCCCACTCGAACTGGCGCGAACGCAGCACGTTGCCGACCACGTCGCCGTTGGCGATGCGCAGGCCGCTGTAGTCGCGCCACTTCTCCGGATGGCCGATCTTCAGGCCGAAGCCCTGCAGCTTGGCGTGGGCCTCGGCCTTGGTCGCCGGGCTCATCCATGCCAGCTGGTCCAGGCGCGCGCCCATGGCCGCCTTCACGTTGGCCACCAGCGCGTCCATCTTGGCCTTGGAATCGGCCGGGAAGTACAGCTTCACGTACTCGCGGCCGACCGCCTCGCCGAGGCTGTCCTCGACCAGCCCGACCGCGCGCTTCCAGCGGTCGCGCTGTTCGAGCTGGCCGGACATGAACTTGTCGCGGAACTGGAAGTGGGCGTTGGCGAAGCGCGAGGACAGCAGCGGCGCGGCCCCGTCGATGGCGTGGAAGGCCTGCCAGGCCTGCAGGGTGGCGATGTCGGTGTCGGCGAAGATCTTGGCCATCTTCGGCACCGCGGTCCCCTGGCGCACGACGGCCACGTCGCCGTGGTCCACGCCGGCGGCCTTGAAGTACTCGCCCCACGGGAAGCCCGGCGCGTACGCATCGAAGCGCTCGAACGGCACCGGGTTGTAGGTGCGGTCGCGGTCGCGGCTCTCGGCGCGGGTCCAGTGGGCCTGGGCGATGCGGGTCTCGAACTCGAGCACCGCCCTGGCCGCCGCCTGCGGGTCGCTCCAGCCGCCCAGTTCCAGCAGCTGGGCGATGTAGGCGACGTAGCGCTCGCGCTGCGGGGCGAAGTTGTCGCGCAGGTACATCTCGCGGTCGCCCAGGCCCAGGCCGGACTGGCTCATGTACAGGGTGTAGCGGTCCGGGTCGCGCTGGTCGTCGGACACGCCCAGGCCGAACAGGGTCGCGCCGAAGGTGTCGCGGGCGGCCATCAGGCGCGCCATGTCGACATGGCTGCCGGCCTTGCGCACGCGTTCGAGCAGCGGCTGCAGCGGCGCCGCATCGAGCGCCTCGATCGCCGCCTCGTCCATGAAGCCCTGGTAGACCGCGGCGATCCTGGCGGTGTCGCCATCGGTGGCGGGATCGCCCAGCGCGTAGCCCTGCACCAGCTCGCGCACGCGCGCCTCGGACAGGTCGCGCAGCACGCGGAAGGAGCCGTAGCTGGACTGGTCGGCCGGGATCGGGGTGTTCCTGGCCCAGGTGCCGTTGGCGTAGGCGAAGAAGTCCGTGCCGGGGGCGACGGTGGTGTCCATGCCCGCGGTGTCGATGCCCCAGGTGCCGTAGCGCACCGGCGCGGTGACATCGCCGCCGCCGGCGGCATCGCCGGTGGCGTACAGCAGCTGCAGGGTGCAGGCGCTGTCCACGCAGGGGTGGGCGTCATGGGCGCTGGCGGGGGCGGCCAGGCCGAGGGCGACCAGGGTCGCAACGGTAAGCAGGGTCTTCTTCAAGGCGGTCTCCATACGGGGGATGCAGGCACGGATGCACCCCGCAGGATAGTTGCAATCGAGACCTCATGCGGGTGTCGAAGGTTGGGCCGGCCCGCTGCCCCGGGCCGGCCTCACCGGCCTGCCCCCATCGCCTGGCCCTCCACGCCACGCACGTGCGCGACCAGCGCGCGCAGCTTGGGCGGCTGGTTGCGCCGGTCCGGGAAGTAGAGGAAGAAGCCGGGAAACGGCGGCAGGAAGGCCTCGAGCAGCGGCACCAGCTCGCCCCGCTCCAGCCAGGGGCGGAAACAGGCTTCGATGCCGAAGGTGATGCCGCCTCCGGCCAGCGCCGCGTGGATCATCAGCGACAGGTCGTTGGTGGTGACCTGGGGCTGGACCTGGACATCGAACGGCCGGCCGTCCTCCACGAACTCCCAGCGGTGCGGGGCCACGTCCGGCCGCCGGCGCCAGCCGATGCAGCGGTGCGACACCAGTTCGCGCGGATGGGCCGGGGCGCCGTGCGCGGCGAGGTAGCCGGGCGTGGCCACGGCCAGCTCCCGCTGCGGGCCGCCCAGCGGCACGGCGACCATGTCCTGCTCGATCACCTCGCCCAGGCGCACGCCGGCATCGAACCCGGCCGCGACGATGTCGAACTCCTCGTCGGTCACGGTGACCTCGAGGGTCACGCCCGGGCAGGCCTGGGCGAAGGAAGCCACCAGCGGCCCGGACAGGAAAGGCTCGGCGATCGAGGTCACCGCGACCTTGAGCAGGCCCCGCGGGGTGCCGTCACCGCCGGCGGCCTCCAGCGCGCCCGCCAGGCTGGCCAGTGGCCCGGCCACCTGGCGGTAGAGCGCTTCGCCGGCCTCGGTGAGGCGCACGCTGCGGGTGGATCGCTGCACAAGGGCCACGCCCAGGCCGTCCTCCAGCCTGCGCACGGCCTGGCTGACCGCCGAGCGGGTAACGCCGCGGCGGTCGGCGGCGGCGCGGAAATTGTGCGATTCGGCCACGGCTTGGAACAGGCGCAGCAGGTTCAGGTCCGGCTCCATGGCCATCTCCGGATTTTGGTTAGCAATCCTAACCAGTGCGTCCAGCCGCGAGGGAATTCCCTGGACGCTGGCGCCGGCCTACCGTGTGTCCGGACCCGACGGAGACCCCCGATGTCCCTGCTTCCCCCCGTCTCCCCCTCCGCGCTGCTGGCGGCCGCGACGCTGGCTGGCGTCCCCGACCACGGCGCGCCGCCAGCCGGACGGCCCTGCAGGCGCCCGTGGCGGATGCCGTGTCCGCTCCCGCTCCAGATGCGGGCTCCGATGCCTGCCGCCCGCCCGATCCGCGCCGTGCGCTGATGCCGGGCACGACGCCGGGTCCGGGTCACGTCACATCCCTGCGCCGGCCTGTGGGTGACCGGGGATGGCCGCATCCGCCACGCGCCGCGCGCTGACGGACGCTACGACGAGGCGCGCGGCAGCCGCCGCAGCGCCCACCAGGACCGCTACACCGTCACTGGAAACCACATCGACGACGTGGACGACACCGGCCTCAGCGCCGACGCCGGGTTCGTCGACGGCGTGCTCCACCACGCCGGCAGGGTCCTGCACCGGGTGCCCGCCGCCGCCAGCACCCGACTGAGCGGTTCCCTCCTTCCCTTCACTTCCCCTCGAACCGGAGACCCCCCATGAACGACACCATCAACGGCAAGGTCGTACTCATCACTGGCGCCAGCAGCGGCATCGGACAGGCCACCGCCCGCGTGCTCGCCGCGCGCGGCGCGAAGGTCGTGCTGGGCGCACGCCGGCTGGAGCGCCTGCAGGACCTGGCCGGCGCGATCACCGCAGCCGGTGGCGAGGCGATCGCCTGCGCCCTGGACGTCACCGGCCGCGCCAGCATGCAGGCCTTCGCCGACCACGCCCTGCAGCATTTCGGCCGCATCGACGTGATCGTCAACAACGCCGGCATCATGCCGCTGTCGCCGATGGCGGCGCTGAAGGTGGACGAATGGGACGCCATGCTCGACGTCAACGTGCGCGGCGTGCTCCACGGCATCGCCGCGGTACTGCCCACCATGCAGGCCCAGGGCAGCGGCCACGTCATCAATGTCGCCTCGATCGGCGGCCTGTACGTGATGCCCTCGGCGGCGGTGTACTGCGCCACCAAGTTCGCGGTGCGCGCCATCTCCGATGGCCTGCGCCAGGAGAACGACCGCATCCGCGTCACCTGCGTCTACCCCGGCGTGGTCGAGTCCGAGCTGGCCTCGACCATCAGCGATCCCGGCACCGCCGCGGCCATCGCCGAGTTCCGCAAGGTCGCGCTCAAGCCCGAAGCGATCGCCGAGGCCATCGCCCACGCCATCGGCCAGCCGGCCGACGTGGATACCAGCGACATCGTGGTGCGGCCGGTGGCCCACCCGGCCTGAAAGCCATGAAGCCACGGGAGATCCCCATGCAGATCCGTTCCCTGACCGGGGGCCTGGCCATCGGTTGCGCCCTCGTCCTGGCATTGCCGGCGCTGGCCGGAGCCCCCGGGGCGGCGCCGGCCGCGGACAACACCGCGCGGGTGCGCGCCGCCTTCGACGCCTGGCGCGAGGGCCGTGGCAGCGTGTTCGACCTGCTGCACGAGGACGTGGAATGGACCGTCGCCGGTGGCAGCCCGGTCTCCGGCGTTTACTGCTCGCGCGCACGGTTCCTCGAGCAGGCGGTCGCGCCGATCACCGCACGGCTGGCCACGCCGATCGTGCCCACGGTGGAGCATGTGGTCGCGCAGGACGATGCGGTGGTGGTGGTCTGGTCCGGCGAGGCCACCACCCTCGATGGCGGCATCTACCGCAACCGCTATGCCTGGCACCTGCAGCTGCGCGAGGGCCGCATCGTGCGCGTGGTCGCCTTCCTCGACACCTGGGCGCTGGCCGGACTGATGCGCTGAAGCGGACTCAGCGAGCGCGCCGCCAACGTGGCAACACCAGGGCGCCCAGCTTCAGCAGCTCCACCAGGACCAGCAGCGCCAGCGGGAGGGCCACCGCGGCGGTCGCCGGCAGCCTGGCCGGCCATCCGCCGGGCCACAGCAGGACCGCGCCGGTTGGCACCGCCAGCAGCCACCGCGGCCCGGTCTGCGCCGCTGCAAGCCACAGGCCCGCCGCCTGCCGGCGCAGCAGCAGGACGCCGGATACCGGGAGCGAGGCGTACACGCCGATGGCGGCCGCCGTGAGCCACACCGGCGCGCGGTTGCCGTAGATGCCGGCGGTGTCGGCGGCGATGGCGAGTTCGCCCAGCAACGGCACCCTGCCCTGGCCGATGCTGGCGATGACGTAGTGCGCGAAGTACGCCAGGTCCAGCACGCCCCACCCCATCATCCACGGGCCCGTCATGGACGCACGCGCCGCACGCGCCTGTATCTGTCCTGCCATCGCTCCGGTCCGCTCCCCTGCTGGCGCCGGGCTCGATGCACCAGGGGCGCTGGCCGGCAGCGGCACGACAGGCGTGGCGCGGCACACCGCGCAACGCCGCGGGTGTTGGCCGGTACGGGTGCCCGGCGGCAGGCCGCTACCAGATCACCAGGTACCGCACGCGGCGGCAGCGGCAGCGCCGGCCACCGTCGCGGGTGGGCCGGTGGTAGCGATGGAAGCCCATCAGGCAGAACAGGTCCGAGAGCAGGTGTGGCATGGCGGCGATCCCCTGTGGCGCGCCTTCCCTGCGGAGCCGGCGCCGGGGCGATGGCCGGACCGGGAAGGGCGCCCTGCAAGATTCCCGCGCGCCGGGGCGGGCGGGAATCGGGTTCGTCTGATTTTTCCGGCCACCCACCGGGCGACGCCGGCCATGTGCCGCGCCGGTAAATCGTGCGTGGCCTGGCGCCTGGCCGGTGCCGGCGACAGCCGATGCCTCTGCAGGAACGCCCCGGGACAACCCGCGCAGCTCAGGGATCCAGCGCCTCCCGGCCGGCGTAGTCTCCGCGCACGAACCGGTTGATGTAGGTGTTGAGCCCGTCCCCGGCCTCGGCCAGGCGCTGCATCTCCAGCACGTGCCCGGCACCGGGATGGCGCGCGTCGTAACGGTAGGTGCCGCCGTGGCGGAAGCGGACCGCAATCCAGTCCGGTCCGCATTCATAGGCCACGATGCCCGAATCGCCGTCGCTGCCCTGGTAAGGCTTCATGGCGGTGGTCTCCTGTGCGCGCCCGCCCGATGCGGGCGCACCGCCATGCCAGCATGGGCCGCGTGCAGGCAGGATCAGCAGCGCGTGTCCACCGTCAGGTACCCGGCCACGCTACCGGCTGCCGCCCGCCCCCAGGCGCCAGGCCAGGCCGGACACCCGGCTGACGTGGCGCGACAGCGCGGCGGCGAGGATCGCCGGACCGGCGCACAGGTGCAGGGCATCGCGGGCGCGGGTCAGGCCGGTGTAGACCAGCTCCCGCGACAGCACCCGGCTGTCGCGCCCGGGCAGCACCAGCCAGACCTCGTTGAACTCCGAGCCCTGGGCCTTGTGCACGGTCATGGCGAAGGCGCTGTCGTGCGCGGGCAGGGTGGCCGGGTGGAAGGCGCGCGGCGCATCCACCGTCTCGCCCGGGAACCAGGCCATCAGCTGGCCCTGGCCATCGCGCAGGCAAATGCCGATATCGCCGTTGAACAGGCGATGGCGGTAGTGGTTCTGGGTGATGAGCAGCAATCGGCCGTGGAAGAAGCCATCGCCACGCAGGCGCGGCTGGTGCTGGGCCAGGCGCTCGGCCAGCAGCGCCTCGATCCGCGCGTTGAGGCCGCGTGCGCCCTGCGGGCCCTCGCGCACCGCGGTGAGGATGCGCAGCTGCCCGGCCAGGGCCAGGGCCTCGGCAGGCGAGGGCGCCTCGGCCAGTGCGGTCCAGTGGCCGAGGAAATGCTCGCGCCGCGCCGGGTCCTGCAGCAGGTCGGTGGCATCGTCGTGGTAATGCACGCCGTCGAGCCTGCCCCCGCGCAGCAGCTCCAGCGCACGGGTCTGGTCGCCGACGCGCACGGCCGCGGCCAGCGGCGCCAGGTCCAGCGCCGCGGACTGGCGCCACCCACGCACCAGATGCACGTGGCGGGCGGGGAAGGGCGTGGCGGTATCCGCCTCGATCGCCGATGCCTCGAGCTCGCCCAGCAGCGGCTGCAGCGCGCGTGCATCGGGGCCGGCCAGGTGCATGCCGTCGCCGGCGGCGGCGAGGATGCCGCTGAGCACGTCGCCGGCCTCGACCGAAGGCAGCTGGTCCGGATCGCCCAGCAGCACCAGGCGGGCGCCGTCGGGCACGGCCTCGACCAGCTTGGCCATCAGCGGCAGGTCGATCATCGAGGCCTCGTCCACCACCACCACGTCCACCGCCAGCGGATTGCCGGCGTGGTGGCGGAAGCGCGGCGAGTCCGGGAGGGTGCCGAGCAGGCGGTGCAGGGTGCGGCCGGCGGTGGCCAGCGGCGCCAGCAGTCCGTCCTCGATGCCTTCGCCGGCCAGCTGCTGCGCGGCACGGCGCAGGCTCTCGGCCATGCGTTCGGCGGCGCGTCCCGTGGGTGCGGCCAGGGCGATGCGCGGCGCCGGCTGGCCGGCCGCCGCGGCGCGTGCGCCGAGCAGCACCAGCAGCCTGGCAATGGTGGTGGTCTTGCCGGTACCGGGACCGCCGGTGACCAGCAGCAGGCGGTGGAGCAGGGCGACCGCGGCGGCGCGTGCCTGATGGTCGCCACCGCCGGCGGCCCGCGGGAACAGGCGCCCGAACAGCGGCGCCAGCGCATCGACGGCGCCCGGCTCGATCGGGCCACTGCCCAGGCGTTGCAGGCCCGCGGCCAGGCGACGCTCGTACTCGCGGTAGCGGCGCAGGTAGAGCAGGCCGTTCTCCAGCACCAGGGGCGCGTCGCCTTGTGTTTCATCGGCCGGGGCGCCGGGGCGGGCGACCCAGCGCGAGGCTTCCAGGTCGGCCTGCCACCGCGCGGGCGACGGCCAGTCCAGATCCAGGTCGAGCAGGGCGCGCGGCTGGTCGATGCGGAAGCCGGCGTGCCCGGCGGCGACGGCCAGCGAGGCCAGCGCCGCGGCCACGGCGACGGCGTCGGGCGTCGCCGGATCCAGCCTGCGCAGGCTCAGGGCCAGGGCATGGTCCAGGGTGCGCAGGGCACCTTGCGCGCGCAGGGTCTCCAGCAGGCTCATGCCGCCACCTGCGCGCGGGTGCGGCCGGCGAACAGCGCATCAACCGCTTCCACCAGCGCCGGGTCGAATTTCCAGGCCTGCACGCCGGGACGCACGCCATCCACCGGCGCGGCGGCCGCCTCCAGGCCGCGGCAGAACAGGTAGCGCACGCCGCCGAAATCACGCGCGTAGTCGTAGGCCTCCCCGAGGCGGAAGCGCAGCCAGCGGTGCAGGGCGACGGTGTAGATCAGCGCCTGCAGTTCGTACTCGCTGTGCTGCATGGCCTCGGCCATCTGCTGCGGACCGTAGCCGCGCAGGCGGTTGGACTTGTAGTCGAGCACGTACCAGCGTCCGTCGTGCAGGTAGGTCAGGTCGATCAGGCCGGTCATCAGGCCCTCCAGCCGGTGCCGGCCACCGAAACCGCTGCGTCCGCGCAGCAGGCCGTGGCGGTGCAGCAGGGCCAGCAGCGCCTCGGTGCGGGTCGGGGCCAGGGCGAACTGGAATTCGATCTCGGCCCGCCGCTGGCCTTCCGGCAGCGCCGCCAGGCGCGCGCCCTCGGGCAGTGGCACCGTCAGGGTGTGTCCGGCCAGGGCGGTGAGCAGGGCGATGCCGTCCTCCAGGTCGGCCTCGGGATAGCCGCCATTGCGCAGGGCGCTGCCGATGCGCAGTTCCTCGCCGGCAGGCGCCCGATCGCCCGGCTGCCAGTCCTGCCACGCCGCAAAGTCGGCAAGCTCCAGCACCTCGTGCAGCACCACGCCGAAGCGCGAACCGGAAAAGCGCGGGTCGTAGGCCTCGTCCACCGGCGCCTCCTCCTCGGACGCGGCGGGCTCGTCGCGGCCACCGGGCGCCGGCTGGGTGGCCGCGCTGGAGGTGTCACCGGCGCCTTCGGCGTTGGCCAGCTGGGTGAAGCTGTACACCCACCAGTCGCTGGCCAGCGAGCGCGAAAGCTCGCGCGCCGGCGGCACCTCGCCTTCGGCCCCGGCCGGCAGCCACGGCAACTCGGCCGGCGGCACCGTGGCATCCAGCACGATGGCGCCGGGCAAGGCGTCGGCCAGCGCCTGCGGGTCGCGCACCATGGGCCACAGCGCGGTCCTGCCGTGGTTGTAGAACTCGCCGCTGGCCAGCCACAGCGCATCGCGCGCGCGGGTCAGGCCGACGTAGAGCAGGCGCGCGTCCTCGGCCGCCTCGCCGGCCTTCCAGGCCTCGGCGGCCCGGTCCCAGCCACTGGTGGCGGTCTGCAGCTTCCAGTGCAGCACCGGTGCATCGTCGTGCGGGTCGCGCGCGAGGACGCAGCGGCCCGGGTCGCGACCCTTGCCGCCGATGCCCGCGAACGGCAGGAACACCAGCGGATATTCCAGGCCCTTGCTCTTGTGCAGGGTCACGATCTGCACCCGGTGCGCGTCCGATTCCAGGCGCAGCAGCTGGGTCTCGTCATCGGTGCTGGCCTGGGCGATGGCGCGTTCCAGCCAGTCGACCAGGCCGTGCAGCCCCAGCGCCTGGCGCTGGGCTTCCTGCAGCTGCTCGCCCAGCTGAAGGTAGTTGGTCAGGCGGCGCTCGCCATCGACCAGGGCCAGCAGGCGCGTGGCCTGCTGCGCGCACACCTCGCCCAGCAGCGCCAGGGGGCCGCCACGGTCCAGGCGCTCGCGCCAGCCCAGCGCGGTGGCGCGCCAGGCCTGCATGGCGTCGCCGTCGGCGTCCAGCCCTGCAATGTGCCGCGCATCCTGGCCGACCAGCACGGTGGCCAGCGCGGCGCGCAGGCGGCCGTCGTCGTCGCCGTGCAGCAATGCGTGGAGGAGGGTCAGCAGCTCATGCGCCTCGCCGGTGCAGAACAGGCTCAGGTTGCCGGCGGCCACGGCGGCAATGCCGACCTTCGCCAGCGCCTGGCGGATGCGGGTGGCGTCATGGTGCGTGCGTACCAGCACGGCGATGTCGCCGGGCCGCACCGGACGGCCGTCGAGGCAGGCGCGGCGGGCGCGGGCGTCGGCCAGCACCGCGTGGATGGCGGCGACGCACGCGGCGGTGGCCCACTCGCGCGACTGGTTGGCGGACCAGCCCTTCCGCCTGCCGGCGGGATCCGGCGGCGCTGCGGGGGCCTGCCACAGGGTCAGCGCGGGCGCTGTGCTGCCGTGGCGCTGGAACCCGGCGTCCCCGCGCTTGCCTCCCGGCTGCACCGGATGGAACACGATGCGCGCGTCGCCGAAGGCGGTCGCGCCGGCGCGGGTGTACATCGCCTCGATCGCCGACAGCACCGATGGCCGCGAGCGGAAGTTGCGGTCCAGCGGCGGCGCGGCCTCGGCGCTCTGGCGCGCGGCCAGGTAGGTTTCCACGTCACCGCCGCGGAAGCGGTAGATCGCCTGCTTGGGATCGCCGACCAGGAACAGTGCCGGGTGGTCGCTGCCGGCGCCGAACACGCGTTCGAAGATGCGCCACTGGCGCAGGTCGGTGTCCTGGAACTCGTCGACCAGGGCGATCGCGTACTGCTCGCGCAGCCGCCTGGCCAGCTCATCCGCATGCGGGCCTTCCAGCGCGTTGGCGACCTCGTCGATCAGGTCGTCGTAGGTCTGCACCCGGCGCTGGCGCTTGAGCGTGGCCAGGCGCCGGCGCGCGTCGGCGCGCACCTGGTGCAGCATCGCCACGCAGCGCGCCTCACGGTAGGCGGCCACCTGCTCCACCGCCTGCGCGTAGGCCTCCACCACCTCGCACAGCGGCGAATCCGGGGTCTTGCCGGCACCGGCCTTGCTGGTGCACTTGAGCAGGGTGGCGCGGTACAGCTGGCCCAGCTTGGGATGGGCGAACGGGACATGCGGCCGCCCGGCCTCGCACCAGCGCCGCAGCTGCACAAACAGGTCCTCGATCCACGCGGCCTTGTAGCTGTTGCCGTTGAGCACCTTGCCGGTGACCGCGGCCAGCAGCGCCTCGCGCAGGTCGTCGGCATGGGCCAGCCCGGCCTGCAGCAGTTCGCGGCCGGCGGCTTCCAGCTCTGGCCGCGGATCGGGCGGCAGCGCCTTGCCCGGCTCCGGGCGCAGCCGCGGCTGGCGCACCAGCGCCGGCAGGTCGGCGGCCAGCGCCTGCGGATTACCCCAGAGGCTTTCGAGGTCGGCAACACTGTCGGCGTCGATTGCATGCGCGCGCCACAGGTCGGCAGCCACCGCCTCGCGCAGGCCGATGTCGTTGGCCAGCAGCTCCGGCGGATCGAAGCCCTGGCCGCTTTCCAGCGCGTGCTCGCGCAAAACCCGTGCGCAGAAACCGTGGATGGTGAACACCGCGGCCTGGTCGATGCTGTCGGCGGCCAGGCGCAGGCGGCGCGCCACCTGGGTGATTTCTTCCCCGCTGGCATCGAGGTGTGCCTGCAGCAGTTGCGCGGTGAGCTGCGCCTCGCCCGGGCCATCGGCAGGGACGATGCCGGCAGCCACCTCGGCAGCCAGCACCAGGCGCTTGCGCACGCGGGAACGCAGTTCCTGGGTGGCGGCCTCGGTGAAGGTCACGGCGAGGATGCGCTCCACCGGCAGCGCACGCTCCAGCACCAGGCGTACGACCAGGGTGGCCAGGGTGAAGGTCTTGCCGGTACCGGCGGAGGCCTCGATCGAGCGCACCCCGCCCAGCGGCGTGGTCAGGAAATCGCCGTTCGCGCTCATGCCGCGTCCTCCGCGTCATGGCGGCTGGCCAGGCCCTTGAGCATCAACGGATCGACCGGCCAGGAAAGCCTGGCCCCGGTCACCGCCGCGTAGATCGAATGCGAGGCCTCGACGAAGCGGCGCAGCAGCGCCGGCTCCGCGAACGGATCGCAGCCGCGCAGTGCCAGCCGCACCGATGCATCCTCGCCCTCGGCGAAGAACTGGCCATTGCCATGCCAGCGTCCGCGCGCCCTGGGCACGCTGCGTTCGTAGTCGTCCATGCCCTGGTGGATCTCCCAGCCGCTGTACGGCATGAACGGCAGCGGCGCCGCCAGCCCCTGTTCGCGCAGCTGCAGCAGGGCTGCAAGCGCCGCCCTCGCCTGGTCCTGGGTGGGTGGCGCGACCACGAAGGGACCATGGCCGGTCCCGGGCTCGCCCTCGTGGAACAGCACCAGCGGCAGCGGTTCCCCGGCGGCGGCGGCCAGCAGCCAGTCCAGGCCCTGGCGGATCCAGGCCGGGCCGTTGGGCTGGCCGAAACGCACCCGGGCGATGCCCTGCGGATAGATGTTGTCGACCTGGCCGCGCAGGCGGGTGCCGTCGATCGCGGCCTCGAACACCCGCGACTGCGGTTCGTCCATTCCACGCCAAGACGCGAACGCCTCGCGCCAGGGCAGCAGGATCCGCGCCTGGCGCTCGAGCACGCTGCGTCCGGAGGCACCGGAGGGCAGCAGGCCGCGCGCACGCAGCAGGGCATGGGTGGTGGGGGCGTCATCGCCGCGCAGCAGGGATTCGAACACCGCCCGCTGCAGCGGCGTGCGCTCCAGCGGCTCGGCCGGCGCGGCCAGCGGCTCCAGGTCCTCGCCGTGGCTTTCCACTTCCGGCAGGCGCACCCGCACCCGGGCCAGGAACTCGCGTGCCGGGTTGAGCAGGAAGCGGCGCAAGGCCTCCAGCGGCAGCACCGGAATGGCACCGACCGGCTCGTCGGCAGGCGGCGGCGCGGGCAGGGCCTGGCCGTTGAACCACGGCGCCAGCGGACTGCGCTGGGCCGATGGCTGCGCCGCGGCCTCGCGCCAGTCGCGGCGGTAGGAGAAGCGGCGCGGCTCGCCATCCGAACCGAATGCATCCGGCGAGAACGGCTGCAGTGGATGCTCCACCACCAGCGCGCGGGTGACCGGCGAGGTGTCGCCCGGCGGATGCTCGTGCTGCGCGGCCGCCGCCTCCAGCAGTTCGGACACCATCACCGAAGGCTCGCGCTCGCTGCCGTCACGCGGGTCCCTGCCGATCCAGCTGACGTAGAACACGTCCTGGGCGGCGGCCATCAGCTGCAGGAACAGGAAGCGGTCGTCCTCGCGGGTGGAGCGGTCGCCGACCCTGCGCCCGCCGGTGCCCAGCTCCGCGGTGAGGCGGTTGAGGCCGGCGGCCGGGTCGCGGCGCGGGAATTCCCCGTCGTTCATGCCCAGCACGCAGATCGCTCGGAACGGCAGCAGCCGCATCGGCACCATGCGGCCGATGCTGATGCCACCGGTCAGCAGCGGGGCGCGGGTATCGGCTTCGGACAGCGCGGCGGCAAAGTGCGCACGCACCGCCTCGGCCGGCACCGGCGCCTCGAAACCGGCGCGCTGGGCGTGGGCCGCGAACGCATCGACCAGGCTGCGCAGGCGGTCCAGCGCGCGCTGGGTGGCCGGGTGGGCGGGCGGCCTGGGCAGCAGCCAGGTCAGCAGCTGCAGCAGGCGCTCGCGCCACTGCGCCGGGGCCAGCGCGCCGCCGAGGACGCGCTCGTGCAGGGCGAGCACGCGCAGCAGCCGTACCAGGGTGTCCAGCGCGTCCAGGGCACTGCCTTCCAGCTCCGGCATCGGCGCCACCACCTGGCCGTTCTCCAGGACCACCGGCTCGTCACTGCCGGAGGCGTGGCCCAGCAACAGGCGATCCAGGGCGAAGGACCAGGTGTAGGCATCGTCCTCCGGCGCGTCCAGGCGCGCGCGGTGGGCGGCATCGATGCCCCAGCGCGCGCCGGCGGCCGACAGCCAGGTGCGCAGGCGCTCCAGCGCCGGCGCATCGAGCTCATTGGCCTCGGCCACCGCCGGGCTCGCCAGCAGGTCCAGCACCTCGTGCAGGCCGAAGCGCGACACCGGCAGCGCCAGCAGGCGCAGGAACACGCCGGCCAGCGGCTCGTTGGCCAGCGGGCTGGCGTCGGCCAGGGCGTAGGGGATGGCATCGGGCTCGCCGCGGCGGCCGAACACCGGCTCCAGGTACGGCAGGTAGGGGTCGATGTCCGGGGCCAGCACCGCGACCTCGCGCGGCTGCAGCGGCGGATCGAAGCGCGGGTCGTCGAACAGGCCGCGCAGCTGGTCGGCCAGCACCTGCAGCTCGCGCAGGCGGGTGTGGCAGGCGTGCAGCTGCAGGCTCGGATCGGTGGGGTCGACCTGCTCCCGCAGTGGCGCGCCCGGCGTCGCCCGGCGGTGGTAGAGGTCCGCCTGCAGGCGGCGCAGCAGGCTGCCCTGCAGGGCGCCGCCGCCTTCGGCCGGATCGGCGTGGACGTTGAACTCGGCCGAGGCGTGGACCAGCTCGTAGCCGCCGACCAGGGCCATGAAATCGGCGCCGGCCGCGCCCCAGCGCTGCAGCAGCGGGTTCTCGCCCGCCTCCTGGCGGCGTTCGCCGCGCCGCAGGCGCTGCAGGTCGCCCCAGTAGTCGGCCACCGGCGAGGGCACGAACAGGTGCAGGCTGCCGACCCGCGCCTGGGTGGCGATCACCCGCAGCACGTCCGGCGAGACGTTGAGCGTGGCGAAGGCCGACAGCCGCGACGGCAGGCCGCGCGGCAGCTCGCCATCCTGGCGACCGAAGCGCTCCAGGTACTGCTGGATGCGGCGCGCGCGGTGCGGGCGGTCGCGGCCGACGCGGCGCCAGAGGATCGCCTGCGGATCGTCCGCCGCGGCGCCGTCCTCCCAGCGCAGCAGCCAGTCCCGGCGCCAGGCCTGGTACTTGTTGAACACGTTGGCCAGTTCGCCGGCCAGCGACCAGGCGCGCAGCGGATCGGCGGGCCCGACGTGGTCGGCGATCCGGGCCATGGCCGGGCGTGCCAGCAGCTCCGGGTCGGTCAGCGCGGCATACAGGTGCCAGTGCAGGGTGTCGGCATCCAGCTCGTCCGCGGCGGCCGCGGCGGGGGCGCCGGGCGATTCGGTCCCGGGTGGCGGGTTGGCCGCCAGCGCGCGGCCCACGAACTCGCCGGGCGTGAGGAACTCGATGTTCGCCGCCACCCCGTGCTCGGCGGCCAGCGTGGCCTGCAGCCAGCGGCGCATCGCCACCTGCGGGATCAGCACCACCTCCGGAGCCAGCAGCGGCTGCCCGGGCGCCGGCTCGCGCACGACCCGGGCGAGGATGCCGGCCAGGATTTCCAGCGAGTTGGAGTGGTAGAGCCGGAAGTCGTGCGGGGTGTCGTGCATCCGGCCATCTTGCCGCAGCGCCATCGCAGCAGGCGAGACGTGGCTGTGCCTGGCACGGGGCAGCACCGGCCCGCCCGCCGGCCCATCTCGCGTACGGCCGCCGCCGCTTGCGCCCCCGCCGGGCGCATCCTCCGCACATGGCACGCGGCACGATCCGGACCACCCACGGGACAATTACTGGACTGGGCGGTTCAATCGATAGGTTAAGATTCAGTGTGGCCGCCGCATGATGCGCCGGTTTGTGGTGCTTCCCACTGCGAAAGGAAACGCGCGCGCGCATGCCTGCCTCCCCCGCCAATGCCGTCGTCCTGCAGGGTGTCCGCCTGGACCGCGGCGGCCGCACGATCCTGCGCGACCTCGACCTGACGGTTCCGGCCGGCAGCATCACCGCGGTGCTCGGGCCTTCGGGCACCGGCAAGTCCACCCTGCTGGCCGCGCTGACCGGTGAACTGGTCCCGGCGGCGGGCACCCTGCGCGTGTTCGACCAGCCGGTGCCGCGCGACGGCCGCGGCCTGCTGGAGATGCGCAAGGGCATCGGCGTGCTGCTGCAGGGCAACGGCCTGCTGACCGACCTGAGCGTGGCCGAGAACGTGGCCCTGCCGTTGCGCGCCCACACCCGGCTGCCGGCGCCGCTGCTCGATCGCCTGGTGGAGATGAAGCTCAACGCGGTCGGCCTGCGCGGCGCGGCGGCGCTGTATCCGCGCGAACTGTCCGGCGGCATGGCCCGGCGCGTGGCGCTGGCGCGGGCGCTGGCGCTGGATCCGCCGCTGATGCTGTACGACGAGCCGCTGACCGGCCTGGACCCGATCGCCTCGGGCGTGATCATGAGCCTGATCCAGCGCCTGTCGCGCAGCCTGGGGCTGACCAGCATCATCGTCAGCCACCACGTGCACGAGACCCTGCCCATCGCCGACCAGGCGGTGGTGATCGCCAACCACCGCATCGTGTTCGATGGCGCGCCGGCGCAGTTGCAGGCTTCCACCGATCCGCTGCTGCGCCAGTTCCTGGACGGCCACCCCGACGGCCCGATCCCGTTCGAAAGCGCCCGTGACGCCACGAGCCGCGGGGAGGCCGCCTGATGCCCGCCGTCGCCGCGATGCGTTCGCTGGGCCGCGCCGGCCTGTTCTCGCTGTCGGTGCTGCGCGCCTCGCTGCCGACCCGCGACTTCCTCGCCGAACTGGCGCGGGAGATCTACAAGATCGGCGGGCGCTCGCTGCCGATCATCGCCGTGGGCGGCGCGTTCGTGGGCCTGGTGCTGACCCTGCAGGGCTACCGCACGCTGACCACCTTCGGTGCCGCCGACGCGCTGTCGACCCTGCTGGGCCTGTCGCTGTACCGCGAACTGGGCCCGGTGCTGACCGCGCTGCTGTTCATCGGCCGCGCCGGCAGCTCGATCGCCGCCGAGCTGGGGCTGATGCGCGCCACCGACCAGATCAAGGCGCTGGAGCTGATGGCCATCGATCCGGTCGCCAAGGCGGTGGCGCCGCGGTTCTGGGCGGCGGTGCTGTGCGTCCCGCTGCTGACCGGCTTCTTCTGCTCGCTGGCGATCTCCGCCAGCTGGTTCGAGGCGGTCAAGGTGCTGGGCCTGGACAACGGCACCTTCTGGGCCGCGCTCCAGGGCAGCGTGGATTTCCGCGACGACTTCGGCGTGGCGCTGCTGAAGTCCGCCGTGTTCGGCGGCGTCAGCGCGCTGGTGGCGGCCTACGTGGGCTTCCACGCCGAACCGACCATCGAGGGCACCTCGGTGGCCACCACCCGCGCGGTGGTCAACGCCTCGCTGCTGGTGCTCATGCTGAACTTCGTCATGTCGGCGCTGCTGTTCCAGTGAGTGGCGCCCTTCGAATCCCCCCGGGCCTGCGGGCCCGCCTCCCGTCTCCACAGGTAGCTCCCCATGGCAATCCGCGGTCCCAGGCTTGAATTCGCCGTCGGCGCATTCCTCATCCTCGCGCTGGCCTCGCTGCTGGTGCTGGCCTTCGCCTCGACCAACCGGCAGTTCGGGCTCGGCGGCGGCAGCTACGAGCTGACCGCCCGCTTCTCCAACCTCGGCCAGCTGCGGCTGCAGGCGCCGGTGAAGATCGGCGGCGTGGTGGTGGGCCGGGTCGACAAGGTCGACCTGGACCCGGTGCGGTTCGACTCGGTGGTCACCCTGGCCATCGACAACCGCTACAAGGACCTGCCCGGCGACACCTCCGCCGCGATCCTCACCAGCGGCCTGCTTGGCGAGAGCTTCATCGGCCTGCAGCCGGGCGGCGATCCCGAGCCGCTGCAGCCCGGCGACGAGATCGTGTTCACCCAGCCGGCCATCGACCTGATCCAGCTGGTCGGCAAGTACATGTTCGGTGGCGCAGGTGGCGGTGGGGCCGATCCGGCCGAACTGCTCTCCTCCCCCGCCTCCCAAGATCCGCCCCCCACGGAAACCAGCCCATGAAGCCCCTGATCCTGTCCCTCGCCCTGGCCCTGCCGCTGCTGGCGGCCGCCCCCTCCGACGCCCAGGCCCAGCAGGCCGCCGCCACCGCCGCCACCCCCGGCAAGCAGGTGGTGGACACCGGTACCCGCGTGCTGTCGACCCTGCAGCAGCGTCGCGCCGAGTTCCAGAAGAGCCCGGCGGCCCTGCGCGGGTTCATCGAAAGCGAGCTGCGCGCGAGCTTCGACCGCGAGTACGCCGCGCGCCTGGTGCTGGGCCCGCACGGCCGCGGCGCCAGCGACGCGGACGTGAGCCTGTTCGCCGACGCGATGACCGACAACCTGATGCAGCGCTACGGCGCGGCCCTGCTGGCCTTCGACGGCCGGCCGCGGATCCGGCTGAAGTCCGAGACCCCGCTGCCGAACAACCGCGGCATGCGCGTGTCCACCGAAATCCTGCGCGATGGCGGCGACCCGATCCCGGTCGACTACCTGCTGCGCAACAACGGCGGCTGGAAGATCTTCGACGTGATGGTCGAGGGCGTGTCCTACGTGCAGACCTTCCGCAGCCAGTTCGACGCCCCGCTGCGGCAGAAGTCGATCCCCCAGGTCGCCTCCGAGCTGCGCAGCGGCGCGCTGCGGCCTGCTGCCGATGCCCAGCGCTGACGCCGCGCGCGCGCGCCGACAGGGCGAGGCGCTGCACCTGGAAGGCCGCCTGGACCGGGCGGCGGCCATCGCCCTGTGGCCGTCCCTGGCGGGGCTGGTCGACGGTGCCCGCACCCTGGACCTGGCGGCGGTGAGCGGGCTGGACAGCGCCGGCCTGGCGCTGCTGGCCGAAACCGCCGCCCGCATGCGCCGCGGCGGCGCGGTGCAGGTCACCGGCTCGCCCGCGGGCCTGGCCGAACTGTGCGCCGCCTACCGCCTGGACCCCCGCCTCGACTACACCGGAGCCGCCCCATGAAGTCCGTCCCCGCCGGCAGCCTGCTGCTGGGCCTGCTGTTGCTGGCCGGCTGCGCCAGCACTGCCCCGTCCGCGCCCGGGGCGCCGGCGGCCGAGGCAGGCGTCGCCGTGGCCGGCAGCCCTGCCGAGGCCACCGCCATGCCTGCCGCACCGCTGCTGATCGACGGGCGGGAGCTGCCCGCGCCGCCGCCGGTCACGGTGGCCGACGCGGCGCCGGCCACCGGCGATAGGGCCGCCCCGGTCGATCCGGCGGCCGCACCGGAGCCGGCGGTCGACCCCGGCCGCACCGACGCCGAGGACGACTTCGCCGCACTGTATGGCGCCCCGGCCGGCCCGTCCGACCCCGGTGCGCGCCCGGCCTACGACCCGTGGGAGCCGGCGAACCGCCGCGTGCATGCGTTCAACGTGGTGGTGGACCGCGCCATCGCCCGGCCGATCGCGCGGGCCTACGTGGCTGTGGTGCCGGAGCCGGTGCGCCTGGGCGTGGGCAACTTCTTCGACAACCTCGGCTCGCCGGTGACCTTCCTCAACCAGGTGCTGCAGGGCCGCCCGCGCGACGCGGTGCAGACCCTGGGGCGCTTCGTGGTCAACAGCACCCTGGGCATCGGCGGCCTGTTCGACCCGGCCAGCGACCTGAAGATGAAGCGCCGCAGCGAGGACTTCGGCCAGACCCTGGGCATCTGGGGCTGGCGCAACTCGCGCTACGTGGAGCTGCCGTTCTTCGGCCCGCGCACGGTACGCGACGTGTTCGGCCTGGCCGGCGACGCGCCGCTGTCCCCGACCCGCCAGGTCGAGCGCGACCGCCACCGCATCTTCCTGCAGGGCGCGCAGCTGGTGGACCGCCGCGCCGCGCTGCTGCCGATCGAGAGCATGCGCGAGAACGCGCCGGACGAGTACACGATGATTCGTGACGCGTGGCTGCAGCGCCGGCAGTTCCAGATCGAGAGCGACCGCCGGCGCGAGCCGGGCGACGACCTGCCGGACTACCTGCAGGGCCCGGACCCGGTGCCGGTCGATGCGATGCCGCTGCCCGGCGGCTGAGCGCCAACGCGGCCGACGCTGCAATGCACAAGGGCCCGGGTGATCCCCGGGCCCTCGTCTTTTCCGGTGCGGCCACGCCGCCGGACTCAGGGCTCCTGCCCGTCCTCGCCCTCCAGCCCGGCCTCGGCCGCGTCCAGGCCCAGGTCGCCCAGCAGCGCCTGCGCCTGGTCCTGGCCCAGCGATTCGACCCCGCGCAGGCGGCGCTCGATGGTGCGGGTCTTGCGGCTGGCCTCGCCCAGGCTCTTGCCCACGGTGCCGATCTGCTTCTCGGCCCGCTCGAGGATGCCCGCGAACTTGCCGAATTCGCCCTTGACCGCGCCCAGCAGGCTCCACACCTCGCTGGAGCGCTTCTCGATGGCCACGGTGCGGAAGCCCATCTGCAGGCTGTTGAGCAGGGCGGTGATGGTGGTCGGGCCGGCCACCACGATGCGGTGGTCGCGCTGCAGCGCATCGGCCAGCCCGGGGCGGCGCAGGGTCTCGGCGTACAGACCTTCGGTGGGCAGGAACATCACCGCGAAGTCGGTGGTGTGTGGCGGCACCACGTACTTCTCGCAGATCGACCGGGCCTGGATGCGGATCGCCTTCTCCAGCTGCGCGCCGGCCACGCGCACCGCCTCGACGTCGGCCTGGTCCTGGGCCTCGAGCAGGCGCTCGTAGTCCTCGCGCGGGAACTTGCAGTCGATCGGCAGCCACAGCGGCGCATCGTCGTGGCCGCGGCCGGGCAGGCGCACGGCGAAGTCGACCATCTCCGCGCCATCCGGGCGCACGCGCACGCTGCGCGCGTACTGCTCGCCGGTCAGGGTCTGCTCGAGGATGTTGTCCAGCTGCACCTCGCCCCAGCCGCCGCGGGTCTTGACGTTGGTCAGCACGCGCTTGAGGTCGCCCACGCCGGTGGCCAGCTGCTGCATCTCGCCCAGGCCGCGCTGGACCTGCTCCAGGCGCTCGGACACCAGCTTGAAGGACGAATCCAGGCGGGTGGTGAGGGTGCTCTGCAGCTTCTCGTCCACCGTCTCGCGCATCTTCTCCAGCTTGGCGGCGTTGTCCTCCTGCAGGGTGCGCAGCTGCTGCTCGAGGGTGGCGCGCATCTCGCCGATGCGCTGCTCGTTGCGCGCGGTCAGCTCCTGTAGGCGCTGGTTGAGGCCCTCGGCGAACCGCTGCTGCGACTCCACCGACTCCTGGCGCGCGACCCGGGCGTCCTCGGCCAGGCTGGCGCGCAGGGCGCCCAGCTGCTCGCCGAAGGCGTGGATACGGGTGTCCTGCTGGCGACCGAACAGGTCCAGCTGCCCGCGCAGCTCGGCCAGGCGCTGGGACAGCAGCTCGCCCAGCTGGAGCTGGGCCGCATTGCCCTCGGCCCGGCCCTTGCGGGCGTCCTCGGCGAGGCTGTCGCGCAACTGGTCCAGGCGGGTGTCGGTGCGGGTGCCAAGGTCGGCCAGGTGGCGGGCGAAGCCGTCGATGCGCTGGCCCTGGGTGGTGGCCAGGCCATCCAGCTGCTGGCGCAGCTCCAGCCGCCCGTCGCGCTGCTCGGCACGCAGGGCCTCCTCCAGCTGCGCGCGCAGGCGCTCGAACCCGGCTTCCGGGCGGCGCATCAGCAGGGCGGCCACGAAGGCCAGGATCGCCAGCTGCAGGCCGGCGATGAACATCAGCAGGACGGTTCCATTCATGCCGTGAAGTGTAGCGACGCCGGTCGCAGGGCACGCGACCGGTGCCGGCGCCGGCTTCACGCCGATCCCATCCCGGCGCCCACACAGTGCCCGGCATGGCCCGTCCCGCCCGTTACCCGGTGCTCACCAAGCGCGTCTACGAACCGTCCGGGCCACTGGACGGCGCGCGCCTGCTGGTGGACGGCGTCTGGCCGCGCGGGTTGAGCAAGGAATCGCTGGAGCTGGAGGCGTGGCTGCGGCTGCTGGCGCCCAGCACCGCCCTGCGCCGCTGGTTCGGCCATGATCCCGCCCGCTGGGACGACTTCCGCACGCGCTACTTCGCCGAACTGGCCGACAACCCCGCCGGCCTGGCCCGATTGCGCGGTTACATGGTCCGCGGACCGGTGACCCTGCTGTATGCAGCCGCCGACGAGGAACACAACAACGCGGTGGCGTTGCGCGACTACATCCTCCACGGCTCGGGCTGAGGCCGTGGTTTCACGTGAGACCGGTTTGCGCCGCACCGGCGCCACCGCGTAGGCTGCCTCGCCTTGTCCGCACGCGGACGTACAAGGAAACCGGATATCGCATGACCGCCAGCACCCCGCTGCTCGTCACCTTCGCCGCCTACCTGCTGCTGATGGTCGGCATCGGTTTCGTCGCCTGGCGCCGCACGCGCACGTTCGACGACTACATCCTCGGTGGCCGCTCGCTGGGCAGTTTCGTCACCGCGCTGGCGGCCGGCGCCTCGGACATGAGCGGCTGGCTGATGATGGGCCTGCCCGGCGCGCTGTACCTGGGCGGCGCCTCGGAAAGCTGGATCGCGATCGGCCTGGTGATCGGCGCCTGGGCCAACTGGCGTTACGTGGCCGGGCCGTTGCGGGTGTACACCGAGCGCACCCGCAACGCGCTGACCCTGCCGGACTACTTCACCCACCGCTTCGAGGACCACAGCCGCCTGCTGCGGATCTTCTCGGCGCTGGTGATCCTGGTGTTCTTCGCCATCTACTGCGCTTCCGGCGTGGTGGCCGGCGCGCGCCTGTTCGAGAGCATGTTCGGCCTGCCGTACGGCCAGGCGATGCTGTGGGGCGCGGTGGTGACCATCGCCTACACCTTCATCGGCGGCTTCCTGGCGGTGAGCTGGACCGACACCGTGCAGGCCTCGCTGATGATCTTCGCCCTGCTGCTGGTGCCGGTGTTCGCGGTGGTCGCCTCCGGCGGCCTGGCGCCATCGCTGGCGCTGGTGGAACAGGTCGACCCGGCGCGGCTGCAGTGGGTTGGCGCCGGCGGGCTGGTCGCGGTGGTCTCGGCACTGGCCTGGGGGTTGGGCTATTGCGGGCAGCCGCACATCCTGGCCCGGTTCATGGCCGCCGACAGCCTGGCCACGATCCCGCGCGCGCGCCGCATCGCCATGACCTGGATGGTGCTGTGCCTGGGTGGCTCGGTCGCCACCGGCCTTGCCGGCATCGCCTGGTTCGCCGCCAACCCGGCCCTGGCCGGCCCGGTGAACGCCAATCCGGAACGGGTCTTCATCGTGCTGGGCGAACAGCTGTTCAATCCGTGGATCGCCGGGGTGCTGCTGTCGGCGATCCTGGCGGCGGTCATGAGCACCCTGTCGGCGCAGCTGCTGGTGTGCTCCAGTGCGCTGACCGAGGATTTCTACCGCGGCCTGCTGCGGCCGCGGGCCGGCCACCGTGAACTGGTCTGGTTCGGCCGCGGCATGGTGCTGGCCGTGGCGCTGCTGGCGATGTGGATCGCGCGCGACCCGGACAGCCGCGTGCTGGGCCTGGTCGCCTACGCCTGGGCCGGCTTCGGCGCGGCGTTCGGCCCGGTGGTGGTGCTGTCGCTGTTCTGGAAGCGGATGACCCGCAACGGCGCCCTGGCCGGCATGCTCGCCGGCGCAGTCACGGTGATCGCGTGGAAGCACACCGGCAGCGCGCTGTACGAGATCGTGCCCGGCTTCATCGCCGCGACCGTGGCGATCGTGGCGGTGAGCCTGCTCGGACCGGCACCCTCCGGCGAACTGCAGGCCCGCCACGCGCAGGTGCGCGCGGCGCTGCGCGAGAACGGCTACTGAGCGCACGCCCGCGCCGGGATCCGGAGGCCCGACGCAGGGTCGGCGACGCGTCTGTGCCCGGTGCGTATCCGCGCCAGTGGCTGCATGTCGCCACGCACGCCGCCCGCGCCAGGGTTCCGTGCGACCGCGCGCAGGCGCTGGCCACCCCGCCGTGCCGGTCGTTCAGCGCGCGGTGTAGCCGCCGTCGACCAGGTGGTAGCTGCCGGTGATGAAGGAGGCATCCTTCGACAGCAGGAAGCAGGTAAGCGCGGCGACCTCCTCGGCGGTACCCAGGCGCCCGGCCGGGTGCAGGGCGACGAGTTCGCCGCGCACCGCCGGATCCAGGCCGGCCAGCAGCGGGGTGTCGATGAAGGCCGGGCCGACCGCGTTCACGCGTATGCCCCGTGGCGCATATTCCATCGCGGTGGTCTTGGTCATGCCCAGCAGCGCGTGCTTGGCGGCGACGTAGGGCAGCGATCCGCTCCAGCCGACGCTGCCGAGGATCGAAGCCATGTTGACGATGGCACCGCCGCCGCTGGCCAGGATCGCCGGCAGCTGGTATTTCATCGAGTACATCACCCCGTGCAGGTTGACGTCGATGACGCGATGCCAGTCGGCCAGCGGATAGTCGGCGGTGGGGTGGCTGGGGCCGCCGATGCCGGCGTTGTTCACCGCCAGGTGCAAGCCGCCGAAGTGGTCCACCGTGGCCTGGACCATGCGTTGCACCGCCGCCGCATCGGCCACGTCCACCTGCAGTGCCAGGGCCCGCCCACCCAGCGCGCCGGCCATTGCGCGGGCGCCGGCCAGATCATGGTCGGCCACCGCCACTCGGGCGCCTTCGCGGGCCAGCCGGCGGCACACCGCCGCACCGATGCCCGATGCGCCACCGGTGACGATGGCGACCTGTCCGTCGAACGTATCCATGGTGCGGCCCCCGTATGCGGATGCAGGCATCGTCCATCGCACGGCGTGAGCGCGTATTGATCGCGATCAACCCGTTCGGGGCGACGGGGGTGTGTGCAGGCGCCGCGGCTGCCCGCGGCCAGCCCTGGCGTCAGTCCAGCACCCGGCAGAACACGGCCTTCAGGTAGCGCGACTCGGGCACGTTGGCCATGAACGGATGGTCCGGGCCGGCGCCGGACACCTTGAGCACCTGCACCGTGCGCCCGGCGTAGAACGCGGCCCGGCGCAGCATGTCCAGGAACTGGTCCTCGGCCACCAGTCCGGTGCAGGAGAAGGTCGCCAGCAGGCCGCCTGGCCTGACCACGCCCAGCGCCAGCTTGTTCATGTCCAGGTACTTCTTCAGCGCCGTGATGACCTGGTCGCGGTCGCGGGTCATCTTGGCCGGGTCCAGCACCACCGCGTCGTACTGGTCACCGCGGGCGGCGGCCTCGCGCAGCCAGGGGAAGATGTCGGCCTGCACGAACTTCGGGCGCACGCTGTTCAGGCGCGCATTGCCCTTGGCGATCTCGATCACGTCCTCGTCGATGTCGATGCCGGTGACCTCGGCCGCGCCGCGGGCGGCGGCATACACGGCGAAGCCGCCGGTGTTGCAGCACAGGTCGAGCACGCGCTTGCCGGCGACCTGGCGCGAGAACCACTCGCGGTTCTCGCGCTGGTCGGCGAAGAAGCCAGTCTTGTGCGCGCCGGCCGGGTCGGCGCGGAAGCGCACGCCGTGCTCGGTGATCACCGCCGGCTCCGGTGAACCACCCCCGCTGTACACCGGGCGGTAGTCGAAGCTCTCCTGCTTCTGCACGTGCTCCTCGGCGAAGCTGTAGATGCGCGCGCCGGGGAAGTGCACGCGCAGGGCCTCGTAGATCCACTCGCGGTGGCGCCACATGCCGGCGCTGAAGAACTCGACCACCAGCAGGTCGTCGTAGCGGTCCACCACCAGCCCGGACAGGCCGTCGCCCTCGGCGTGCACCACGCGCCAGGCATTGGACACCTCGTCGAGCTTGAGCACCTCGCGGCGCAGGCCCACCGCCGCGCCGATCCGGCGCTCGAACCAGGCCGCGTCCACGTGCACCGCCGGATCGGTCTCCAGGATGCGCAGGGCGATGCGCGAATGGCCGTTGTAGAAGCCACGGCCGATGAACTGGCCATCGACGTCGAAGGCCTCGACGATCTCGCCCGGGCGCGGGCGGGTCGCCGGCTTCTGCACGACTTTCTGGAAGATCCAGGGGTGGCTGGAACGCCAGGCGTTCTTCAGCTGTACGGTGGGGTAGGTGTTCATCGCGCAATTGTACGGGCAGCGCCCGCCGGGGCGCGGACGCATTGCCCCGCGGACCGGTCCGGGGCCATACCGCGGGGCATGGCCCGGTGGGCGGCCACGCGCGCGCATCCCCCGGCAAAACACGCGACAATGCCGGGGTTTCGCCGCCGGCCGCCGTGCTGCCGCCGTGGCACCTGTCCTGTACCGCCGATCCGCACGAGAGAGCCCCCGCAGACATGACGAACACGCCCACGATCATCTACACCCTCACCGACGAAGCGCCGTTCCTGGCCACCCAGTCGCTGCTGCCCATCGTCCAGGCCTTCGCCGCCACTGCCGGCATCCAGGTCCAGACCCGGGACATCTCGCTGGCGGGCCGCATCCTGGCGCAGTTCCCGGACTACCTCGGCGAGGACCAGAAGATCGGCGACCACCTGGCCGAGCTGGGCGAGCTGGCGACCCGGCCCGAGGCCAACATCATCAAGCTGCCGAACATCTCCGCCTCGGTGCCGCAGCTGAAGGCCGCGATCAGGGAACTGCAGGCGCAGGGCTACCCGCTGCCGGATTACCCGGACGCGCCGAAGGACGAGAAGGAAAAGGACGTCCAGGCGCGCTACGACCGCACCAAGGGCAGCGCGGTGAACCCGGTGCTGCGCGAGGGCAATTCCGATCGCCGCGCGCCGGCCTCGGTGAAGAACTACGCCCGCAAGCACCCGCACCGCATGGGCGCCTGGAGCAGGGATTCGAAGTCGCACGTGGCGCACATGGACGGCGGCGACTTCTACGGCAGCGAGCAGTCGGCGACGATCCGCGATGCCGGCAGCCTGAAGATCGAGCTGGCCCAGGCCGACGGCAAGACCGTGGTGCTGAAGGAGAAGGTGGCGGTCAAGGCCGGCGAGATCGTCGATGCCTCGACCATGAGCCGCACCGCGCTGGCCGCCTTCGTGGCCGAGCAGATCGCCGACGCACGCCGGCAGGACGTGCTGTTCTCGCTGCACCTGAAGGCGACCATGATGAAGGTCTCCGACCCGATCATGTTCGGTGTGGTCGTCTCCGAGTTCTACAAGGACGCCCTGCAGAAGCACGCCGACGCGCTGGCCTCGGTCGGCTTCTCGCCGGACAACGGTATCGGCGACCTGTACGCGCGCATCGCCTCGCTGCCGGAAGCGCAGCAGGCCGCGATCAAGGCCGACGTCGAGGCGGTGTACGCCAACGGCCCGGCCGTGGCGATGGTCAACTCCGACAAGGGCATCACCAACCTGCACGTGCCGAGCGACGTGATCGTCGACGCCTCGATGCCGGCGATGATCCGCGACTCCGGCGGCATGTGGAACGCCGCCGGCAAGTTGCAGGACGCCAAGGCCGTCATCCCGGACCGCTGCTACGCCGGCGTGTACCAGGCGGTGATCGAGGACTGCAAGGCCAATGGCGCGTTCGACCCGACCACCATGGGCTCGGTGCCCAACGTCGGCCTGATGGCGCAGAAGGCCGAGGAGTACGGCAGCCACGACAAGACCTTCCGCATCCCGGCCGACGGCACCGTGCGCGTCACCGACCAGGACGGCAAGGTGGTGTTCGAGCACGCGGTGCAGGCCGGCGACATCTGGCGCATGTGCCAGACCAAGGACGCGCCGATCCAGGACTGGGTCAAGCTCGCGGTCAACCGCGCGCGCCTGAGCGGCACCCCGGCCGTGTTCTGGCTGGACAACAACCGCGCCCACGACCGCCAGGTCATCGCCAAGGTCGAGCAGTACCTCAAGGACCACGACACCGCCGGCCTGGACATCCGCATCCTGGCCCCGGTGGAGGCGACGAAGTTCTCGCTGGAGCGCATCCGCCAGGGCAAGGACACCATCTCGGTGACCGGCAATGTCCTGCGCGACTACCTGACCGACCTGTTCCCGATCCTGGAGCTGGGCACCAGCGCCAAGATGCTGTCGATCGTGCCGCTGATGGCCGGCGGCGGGTTGTTCGAGACCGGCGCCGGCGGCAGCGCGCCCAAGCACGTGCAGCAGTTCACCGAGGAGGGCTACCTGCGCTGGGATTCGCTGGGCGAGTTCCTGGCCCTGGCCGCCTCGCTGGAACATCTGGCCGAGCAGACCGGCAACGCCCGCGCCGGCGTGCTGGCCGCCGCGCTGGACCAGGCCAACGGCCTGATCCTGGACAACAACCGTTCGCCGGCGCGCAAGGTCGGCCAGCTCGACAACCGCGGCACGCACTTCTACCTGGCCCTGTACTGGGCCCAGGCGCTGGCCGCGCAGGAGCAGGACGCGGAACTGCAGGCCAGGTTCGCGCCGCTGGCCGCGGCGCTGGCCGCGGACGAGGCGAAGATCGTCGCCGAGCTCAACGCCGCCCAGGGCCAGCCGGTGGATATCGGCGGCTACTACCAGCCGGACCTGGCCAAGGCCGGACCGGCGATGCGCCCCTCCGCCACGTTCAACGCCGCCCTGGCCGCGCTGTAAGCCACGCCACGCGCCATGCGAAGGCCCGGCTCCGGCCGGGCCTTCGCGTTTCGGGCCTCAGGCCCGGGCGGCGCACGCCCGCCGTGTGGGATGCGGCTCCAGCGCCCCCGCGGCGGGCACTGCGGCTAGGATCGGCGCATGAGCGCTGCCGATGCCATCGCCTCGCAGGTGCGCGGGGCCTTCGACGACTACCACGCCCGCTTCGCCGCGATCAGCCGCCGCGCCAGGCGGCGCTTCGAGGCGCGTGACTGGGCGGGCGCGCGCGACGATGCCGCCGAACGCCTGGACCTTTACGACCGGTGCATCGACGCGTGCCGCGCGGCGCTGCAACGGTCGCTGGGGCGACACTCGCGGGACCGGGCGTTCTGGCGGCAGGTGCGGGACGCCTACGCCGCGGCCATCGACGGGGCGATCGACGCCGAGCTCTACAAGACGTTCTTCAACACGCTGGCGCGGCGCTTCTTCGGCACCCGCGGGGTGGACCCGGACATCGAGTTCGTGGCCCTGGACATCGAACCGACCGATGCCATCACCCACCCGGTGGCGCGCCATGCCTACGCGGTGTCGTCCACCCGCCCGGCCGAAGCCTTCGCCCGGGTGCTGGGCGACTGCCGCTTCGACGTGCCCTACGCCCACCTGGCCCGTTGTGCGGCGGCGATCGCCGTGCGGCTGCAGGACGATCTGGCGCACTGGGGCGAGCACCCGGTGCGGGCGATCGAGCTGCTGCACACGGTGTTCTACCGCGAGCGCCGCGCCTACCTGGTGGGCCGGGTGTTCGGCGAGCACCGCTTCTCGCCCTGCGTGGTGGCCCTGGTCAACGACGCCGCCGGCATCCGCGCAGAGGCCGTGCTGACCCGGCGCGCCGACGTGGCCCAGCTGTTCGGCGTCTCCCGCAGCTACTTCCAGGCCGACCTGCCCACGGTGGGCGATGCGGTGGTGTTCCTGCGCAGCCTGCTGCCGCACAAGCCGGTGGACGAGATCTACACCGTGCTGGGCCGCGCCAAGCAGGGCAAGACCGAACGCTACCGCAGCTTCTTCCGCTACTTCCACGCCCACCCGGCCGAGCGCCTGGTGCCGGCCGAAGGCACGCCGGGCATGGTCATGGCGGTGTTCACCCTGCCGGGCCAGCCGCTGGTGTTCAAGGTGATCCGCGACCGCTTCGCCTGGCCCAAGCAGGCCACGCCGGCGGACGTGCAGGCGCAGTACGGGCGCGTGTTCCGGCTGGACCGGGTGGGCCGCCTGCTGGACGCGCAGCCGTTCCGGCACCTGCGCTTCCCGGTGGCGCGCTTCGACCCGGCGCTGCTGCGGCAGCTGCGCGCCGAATGCGCGGCCAGCGTCTCGGTGGACGGCGAGGACGTGGTGCTGGCCCTGTGCTACGTGCAGCGCCGCCTGCGGCCGCTGGACCTGTACCTGCGCGAGCAGGGCGCGCAGGCGCGGCGCGAGGCGGTGCTGGACTACGGCCAGGCGATCGTGGACCTGGCGCGCAACGACATCTTCCCCGGCGACATGCTGCTGAAGAATTTCGGCGTCTCGCGCCACCGCCGGGTGGTGTTCTACGACTACGACGAGATCCGCGCGGTGTCCGAACTGCGTTTCCGCGACTGGCCGCAGGCCACGACCTACGAGGAGCAGGTTGCCGCCGAGCCCTGGTTCCACGTCGGCCCGGACGACGTCTTCCCGGCACGCTTCGGCCAGTTCATGGGCCTGCCGCCGCCGTTGCTGGCGGCGCTGGAGGCCACCCATCCCGGCCTGTTCCAGCCGCAGTGGTGGCGCGCGCTCCAGTCCCAGCTGCGTGCCGGCCACTGGCCGGACACCCCGCCCTACCCGGATGCGCTGCGCCTGGCCTGAGCGTCAGCAAAGGCGCACCACGAGCTTGCCGAAGTTCGAGCCGCGCAGCATGCCGGCCAGCGCCTGCGGTGCCTGTTCCAGTCCCTCGACCACGTCCTCCCTGTAGCGGATGCTGCCGTCGCCCAGCCACGCGCCCATCTGGCGCAGGAATTCCGGGTACAGCGCCAGGAAGTCGCCCTGGATGAAGCCGCGCACGGTGACGCGGCGCGACAGCACCAGCGACATCAGCCGCGGCAGCCGGTCCGGTCCCGGCGGTGGCGCGGTGTCGTTGTAGTGGGCCACCAGCCCGCACACCGGCACGCGCGCATGCTCGTTGAGCAGCGGCATCACCGCATCGAACACATGTCCGCCGACGTTCTCGAAGTAGACGTCGATGCCGCCGGGCACCGACGCCTGCAGCCGCGCGGCGAATTCCGGGTCGCGATGGTCCAGGGCCACGTCGACGCCGGCCTCCTCGCGCAGCCATGCGGTCTTGGCGTCGCCGCCGGCGATGGCGACCACGCGTGCGCCCTGCAGCTTCGCGATCTGGGCCACCGTCGCGCCCACCGGCCCGGCCGCCGCCGCCACCACCACGGTCTCGCCCGGCCTCGGGCGGCCGATCTCGCGCAGGCCGGCGTAGGCGGTGAACCCGGGCATGCCGTAGACGCCCAGCGCGGTGCTGGGCGGCGGGCCGGCCGGGTCGATCCGCCGGCGCAGCTGGGCGCCGTCGGCCAGGGCATGGGTCTGCCAGCCGCCGTGCGCCAGCACCAGGTCGCCCGGCTTCCAGTCCGGATGCGCCGATTCGAGCACCTCCGACACGGTGCCGCCATCCATCACTTCGCCCAGCGCCACCGGCGGCGCATAGGAGCGGGCATCGTTCATGCGCCCGCGCATGTACGGGTCCAGCGACAGCCAGAGGTTGCGCAGCAGCACCTGGCCCGGGCCCGGGGACGGCAGCGGGTGTTGTTCGGTGCGGAAATCGGTGGCGACCGGCTCGCCCCGGGGGCGGGCGGCCAGCACGATGCGGGTATTGGTGGTTCGGGACATGGGACGGCTCCGGTGGGACTCCAGAGGATGGCCATGCCCGTGTCCAGCGCCCGTGTGCGGCGGTGCCGCCGCGGTGCATGCTAGGCTCGCGCGCATCCTGCAGCTGGAGTGGCCGTATGACCCGCAAGCCTCGTTTCCGCGCCTGTGCGCTGGCCCTGGCCCTGGTGATGGGCGCGCCCGTGGCGCACGCCGCCACCCCCGCCGCCACTGCCGCCGTGCCCACTGCCGACGCCGCGCTGCAGGCCGCCATCGCCGGAAGCTGGCGTGATCCGGCCAACGTCGCGCGCGATGAATTCCGCCATCCGGGCCAGACCCTGGGCTTCTTCGGCATCCGCCCGGACATGACCGTGGTGGAGATCACCCCCGGTGGCGGCTGGTACACCGAGATCCTGGCGCCCTACCTGCGCGACGGTGGGCGCTACATCGCCGCGGTGGTCGATCCGGAGACGGTGACCCAGGGCCGCGACTACCAGCAGCGCTCGCGCGAGGGCCTGGAGAAGAAGCTGGCCGCCTCGCCGGCGCAGTACCGCAAGGCCCAGGTCGTCGCATTCGATCCGCAGGCGCCCGTGCTGGGGCCGGCCGGCTCGGCCGACCTGGTGCTGACCTTCCGCAACGTCCACAACTGGCGCGGCGGCCAGTCGCGCGCGCCCGGCATGTTCAAGGCGTTCTACGAGGTGCTCAAGCCGGGCGGCGTGCTGGGTGTGGTCGAACACCGCGCCGCTGCCGACGTGCCCGAGGACGACCGCAGCGGCTACGTGGGACAGGCGCAGGTGATCGCCCTGGCCGAGGCCGCGGGCTTCCGCCTGGACGCCAGCAGCGAGATCAACGCCAACCCGCGCGACACCCGCGACCACGCCAATGGCGTGTGGACCCTGCCGCCGGTCAACCGCCACGACGAATCCGAGCGGGCCAGGTACCAGGCCATCGGCGAGAGCGACCGGATGACCCTGCGCTTCATCAAGCCGCGCGACTGAGGATGCGCCGGACCAGGCGCCGCGGACGGGTGCGCACGCCATGCAGCGACGCACGTTCATGACCCTGCTGGCGGCCGCGGTGGCCGCCAGTGGCCTGCAGCCGGCGCGGGGCGCCGGAGGAGACACGCCCATGCACGGACTGATCGGGAAGATGCGCGCGCTGCCGGGCCAGCGCGGCGCCCTGGCCGCGATCCTGCTGGAATCCACCACGGCCATGCCCGGCTGCCTGTCCTATGTGGTCGCCGAGGATGCGGCGGACGCGGACGCGCTGTGGATCACCGAGGTCTGGGACGACGCGCAAAGCCACCAGGCATCGCTGCAGCTGCCCCAGGTACGCGACGCCATCGCCCGCGCGCGGCCGCTGATCGACGGGTTCGACGCGCATGTGGCGACCCGGCCCCTGGGTGGGCACGGCCTGGCCGGCTGAAGCGGTGGCAGTGGCGGTACCCGGATGCTGATCGCTTTCAACAAACCCTATGGCGTGCTGTGCCAGTTCACCGACCGCAGCCAGCCGCCGCGCCCGACCCTGGCCGGCTTCAGCCTGCCGAAGGACGTGTACCCGGCCGGCCGCCTGGACCATGACAGCGAGGGCCTGCTGCTGCTCACCGACGACGGTGGCCTGGCCCATCGCCTGACCGACCCGCGGTACAAGCAGCCGAAGACCTACTGGGTGCAGGTGGAAGGGGAGCCGCAGCCGGAGCAGCTCCAGGCCCTTGCCGCGGGCGTAGTGCTCAACGACGGGCGGACCCGGCCCGCCGGCGTACGCCGGCTGGAGCCGGCACCTGCCCTGTGGCCGCGCGATCCGCCCGTGCGTTATCGCAAGAGCGTGCCGGATGCCTGGCTGGAACTGGTGATCACCGAGGGCCGCAACCGGCAGGTGCGGCGGATGACCGCTGCGGTGGGGCTGCCGACCTTGCGCCTGGTCCGGGTCGCGGTCGGCCACCAGCGGCTGGTGGGGGAGGATGGCACGCCCTTGTCGCCGGGCACCTGGCGCGTGGCCGAATCCCGATAGGGGCACACCCGTGATGGCCGCGCACGAGGCGGGGCTGCAGCCACGCCGGTGCCATGGATGAAGTACCGACGACGCGGTCCGACGTATCGCCGGACCGCATCCTGGCCGCTCAGGGCGGCGATTTATTCAGTGCCGGCGGTGGCGGTGCCGCGGCTGCGGTTGGCGGCGCGGGCGCCGGCATTGCCGTTGTCGCGCACGTGCCGGGACTCGCCTTCGATCGGCGCGCCGGCCTGCTGCTGGCGGCGCTTGCGGTACATGACGTAGGCCAGCACGCCAGCGCCGACGACCGCCGCGGCGGTGGCCACGGCGACCGGGTTGCGACGCACGGCAGCGGCCGCGACCCGGGTGCCCGTCCGGGCGGCGCCCATGGCGGCACCGGCCTTCATCCAGCGCTCGGCACCGTGGGCCGAATGGCGCAGGTTGGTGCCGGCGTGACGCAGGCCGGAGCCGGCCTGGCGGCTGGCGTGGCGCAGTCCGGCGCTGGCCTGTTCGGCCAGTTCCAGGGCGCGGTCGGTGATGATGGTCAGCTTGCTCATGGGGTATCCCTCGTGGGTGGGAAAACGCCGCCAGTGTGGGCGACCGCCCGTGCAAGATACGTCAGGAGCAGCGCCCTGCCGGGGGTTCGCAGCGGCATCGGGCAGTCGTGATTCATGCAGCGGACAGGGCCGCGCGACCGGTGCCCGGCCATGCTCCACGACACCTTCGGCACCGGGCGCCCCTGCGGAGGGCTGACCGCATGCACGCCGGTGAAGCGTCGTTGTGGCCGGCGGTCCCGAGGCCGCGCCGGCGTCCCGCCTCCGATGCTGCTGGACCGGCATGTCCCGGCGGCGCGCCAGCGGCCCCGCTGGTGCCTGGCCGCCACGGGCGGGGCTCCGGACGGGCGGCGCAGCTCAGGTGCCGCGGGGCTTGGCGCGGTGGGTGGCCGTGGCGCTCCACGGGTCGTCCGGCCACGGGTGCCGCGGATAGCGGCCCTTCATTTCCTTACGGACTTCCGGATAGGTGCGGTCCCAGAATCCGCGCAGGTCTCCGGTGACCTGCAGCGGCTTGCCCCCGGGTGAGAGCAGGTGGAGGAGCAGCGGCACGCGGCCGTCGGCGATGCACGGGGTGTCGGCCAGGCCGAACAGTTCCTGCAGTTTCACCGCCAGCACCGGCGGGCGCGGGCTGCCGTCCTGCTCCAGGCTGTATTCCACCGGCCGCTCCATGCCCGAAGGCACGGTGACGCGGACCGGTGCCAGGCGGTCGACCTGCTGGCGCAGGTTCCACTCCAGAGGCGACTTCAGCGCCTCGCCCAGCTCCTGCTCGGACAGCGCGTCCAGCCGGGTCTTGCCGGCGAAGGCCGGGCGCAGCCACTGGTCCACGCTGGCCAGCAGGGCGGCATCGGTGAGGTCCGGCAGCTCCAGCCCCGGCATCCAGCGGCGCAGGCAGGCGACCCGCGCCTGCCACTGGCGCAGGCCCGCGGTCCACGGCAGGGCTTCCAGTCCCAGTTCACGCACCGCATCGGCCAGGGCCTGCGCGGCCAGGGCCGGGTCCACCCGGCCGGCAGGGCGGCTGTCCAGCACGATGCGGTCGAAGCGCGACTCGCGGCGGGCCACCAGCGCGCGCCGCTGCGGATCCCACACCGCGCCCTCCTGCTCGGTGAAACGCGCGGGGAACCCGGCACGCAGGTACGCCTCGTCCACCGGCGCGGCCCGCAGCAGAAGGGCGTCGCCGCGCGGTTCGAAGCGCAGCTCGGTGGCCACCAGCCAGGGCTCTCCACGCACCACGCTGTCATCGAACAGCCGCGCCATGCGGCCGCTGGCCAGCTGGTATCGCAGCGGATCGGCCGGATGGCGGACGGCGATGCGATCGGGAAAGGCGTGCGCCAGCAGGTCGCCGAGCTCGTGCGCCTCCACCTGCGATGGCGGGGTCGCATCACAGCGCAGGCGCCGGCGCCACTGGCGGGCGGCCGCATCGATCGCCGCCAGGGCCGCGCGGCTGGCCTCGCCCGGCAGGCGCCGCTCGCGGAACCCGGCCAGCGCGCGCCAGCGTTCGGCCACCGCGTCACTGCGGCTGCGCAGCGGATCGCGCGCCTCGAGCAGGGCGGCCAGATCGGCCGCCAGGGCCCGCCTGCGGTCGTCCGGCGCGGCCAGGAGCATGGCCGCCAGGCGCGGATGGGTGCCGAGCTCGAGCATCCTGCGTCCGGCGCCGGTGAGCGCTTCACCGTCCAGCGCACCCAGGCGCTGCAGCAGCTCGCGCGCGGCGGCCAGCGCGCCCGGGGGTGGCGGGTCCACAAAGCGCAGGTCGGAGCTGCCCCAGGCCGCCAGTTCCAGGGCGAGCCCGGCCAGCTCGACCTGCGCGATTTCCGGCCGTCGCTGCGCTTCGAGCCGCTGTGACTGCGGCCAGAGCCGCCAGGCCACGCCGGGGGCGACGCGGCCGGCACGGCCGGCGCGCTGGTCGGCCGAGGCCTGCGAGACCGGTACGGCATCCAGGCGCGAGAAGCCGCTGACCGGGTCGAAGCGCGGCTCGCGCGCCAGGCCCGAATCGATCACCACCCGCACCCCCGGCAGGGTCACCGAGGACTCGGCCACGTTGGTCGCCAGCACCACCCGCCGGCGGCCATCGGCGGCCGGCTGCAGCACCTTCGACTGCTGCTCCACCGGCAGTTCACCGTGCAGGGCAAGGACCTCGGCCGCGTCCGCGGGCACCGCCAGTTGCAGCGCGGCAGCGGTGCGGGCGATCTCGCGCTGGCCGGGGAGGAACACCAGCACGTCGCCCGGATGCTGGGCCAGCGCCTGCTCCACCGCGCGCCGCGTGTGCGCCTCCAGCGACTCCTCGCGGCGTGCGGGGAAGTGGCTGACCGCCACGGGAAAGGAACGCCCCTCACTGCACAACCGCGGCGCGTCGAGCAGGCGCGCCAGGCGCTCGCCATCGAGGGTCGCGGACATCACCACCAGGCGCAGGTCCTCGCGCAGCTGGGCCTGCACGTCCAGGGCCAGGGCCAGGCCGAGGTCGGCGGAGAGGTGGCGCTCGTGGAACTCGTCGAACAGCAGGGCGCCGACGCCCTCCAGCAGCGGATCGTCCTGGATCATCCGGGTGAGGATGCCCTCGGTGACCACTTCGATCCGGGTACGCGCCGAGATCCTGCTCTCGAAGCGGATGCGGTAGCCGACGACCCCGCCAGCCTCCTCGCCCAGCTGCCGCGCCATGAAGCCCGCGGCGCCGCGTGCGGCCACCCGGCGCGGTTCCAGCATCACGATGCGGCGGCCTTCCAGCCATGGCGCATCGAGCAGCGCCAGCGGCACCTGCGTGGTCTTGCCGGCGCCAGGGGGCGCCTCGAGGACCAGGCGCGGGTGCGCGGCGAGGCTGTCCCGGATCGTCGGCAGCAGCGGGGAGATGGGGAAATCCATGGCCAGCGTCGGAAGTCGCGCCACGCCGGTAGCGCGCCTGTCGGGATCCGTGGGAAAGCTGGGCCGCATTATCCGCGATGCGCGCCGCGCAGGCGGGTGTCGGGCCGCCGCGTGCACCGGTGCGGCTGCGGTGCCCGGCTAGAATGCGCGCTCTGCGCACACCGCAAGCCGTTGCAAGCACCAGCCATGCACCTGATCGATATCGGCGCCAACCTCACCCACGAAAGCTTCGAGCGCGACCTGGACGCGGTGCTGCAGCGCGCGCGCCAGGCCGGGGTGGCGCAGATGGTGGTGACCGGCGCCAGCCGCGGGCACAACCCGCAGGCGCTGGAACTGGCACGCCGCCATCCCGGGGTGTTGTACGCCACCGCCGGCGTGCATCCGCACCATGCCACCGAGTACACCGCCGAGTGCGATGCCGAGCTGCGCGCGCTGCACGCGCACGCCGAGGTGGTCGCGGTGGGCGAGTGCGGGCTGGACTACTTCCGCGACTTCTCGCCGCGGCCGGCGCAGCGCAAGGCGTTCGAGCAGCAGCTGCAGATCGCCGCGGACCTGGCCGCGGCCGGCATGCCGAAGCCGCTGTTTCTGCACCAGCGCGACGCGCATGCGGACTTCATGGCGGTGATGAAGCAGTTCGACGGGCGCCACGGCCCGGCGGTGGTGCACTGCTTCACCGGCACCCGCCAGGAGATGTTCGACTACCTGGACCAGGACTGGTACATCGGCATCACCGGCTGGCTGTGCGACGAGCGCCGCGGCGCGCACCTACGCGAGCTGGTGAAGAACATTCCGGCCAACCGGCTGATGGTGGAGACCGATGCCCCCTACCTGCTGCCGCGCACCCTGAAGCCGATGCCGAAGGACCGCCGCAACGAACCGGCGTTCCTGCCGCACATCGTCGCCGAACTGGCCCGCGACCGCGGCGAGGCGGTGGAGACCGCCGCCGCCGCTTCGACGGCGGCGGCGGCGGCGTTCTTCCGCCTGCCGGTGGCGGCGGCCTGAGCCGTCAGTCCGCGGCCGGCGCGGGGCCTTCAGCCACCAGCACCGCGGCATCGTCGTTGCGCGTCTGCAGCACCACCCAGACCACGCCATCGGCGCGGCGGATGGCGTAGGTGTCCACGTCCTTGTCGTACCAGTAGGCGTCCTGCAGGTCGTCGAACTCCTGGCGGAAGTCGTCCAGCGCCTTCTCGTTGGCCGTGTAGAAGTCGCGGTCGTAGCTGCGCTCGCTCACGCGCACGCCGCCCAGGGCCTCGATCTGCTCGCGCAGGCCCTTGGCCAGTTCGAACCTGGAGAAGGTCTTGCCGTCGGCGTTGTCGATGCCGTCGCTGAAGACCTTGCCCTCCACCCACAGCAGCTGGCCGCCGGTCCACACCGGGATACGCGCCAGGTCCTTGGTTCGCCGCTCCAGGCGGTCGGCATCGTCGAATTCGTAGCCCGCCGGCGGCGCCAGGTACGGCCAGGCGGGCAGGGCGGCGGTGCTGACCGGGATCGCGGCGAGGTCGAAGCGGGCGCCGGGGGCCGCGGCGGCCGGGGCGGCGGGTTCAGCCGTGGCGGGGGCAGGCGCGGCCGGCTCGGCGGGGGCGGCCGCGACCGGTTCGGCGGCGGCCGGGGCCGCGTCTTCCTGCTTCTTGCATCCGCCCAGCAGGGCGATCGTCACGCCGAGGGCCAACAGGGTCCTGCTCGTTTCCATGCATCCATACTCCTCGTCCAGGGAAGGCAAGTGTAGCCAAGCTGTTGGAGGCACGGACGCCAGCCTGGGCCGGCGTGGTCACTGCATGCATGCCGCTGCGGCTACACCGCAGCGCGATGAAGGAGCGCCTGTCGCGCCGGCTGCATCCCTCAGCCCGCCTCTGGCCTGCCGATCCGTTCGAGCGGGGCGCAGTTCTTCACCCGCTCATCGGGCGACATCGCGGCGAAGTGCGCCTTGACCTTGGCACGGTGCGCCTCGAAGGCCGCGTCGAACTGCGCGGCGCTCATCCTGCCCTGGCCCACGGTGGCCTGCTTCTGCTGCTCACGCACCGCGTCGCGCGTGTTGATGTCGTAATCCAGTTTGCAGAACTCGGAGGCCGCATACATGCTCGCGCCGAACTGGACCATCTGCAGTTCCTGGTCCGGCAGCTGCGCGGCGGTATCCGCGTCATCCGCGGCGCCTGCTGCCGGCGTGGCGGCGGCCCCAGCCGGCGCCGCCGCATCGGGTGGCGTGCTCTCGCCGCTGCAGGCGCCGGCGAACAGGGCCGACAGCGCCAGGAAGGTGATCTTCAGCGGGACTTTCCTCATGCGATGACTCCTTGGTGTCGCGTGGGGGGGAGAAGCTTGCCGGACCTGCCTGCGGCAGGACCGGGGGGATCAGTGCTGGTAAGCCTGCAGGTTCACCCAGGCTGCCTGCAGCAGCGGCGCGTGCAGGCCATGACGGCACGCCCGATGCCACATGTCGCCGACGATATGCGCCGCCTCGACGCGGTTGCCGGCTTCAAGGTCGCGCAGCATCGAGGCTTTGACCGGGGAACCGGCCTGGACCAGGGCGGCACGGGCGATGTCGCGCGCCTTGCCCGGAACCGGCTGGCCCTCGGCCGCGGCCACCGCCAGGCACTCTTCGTGCAGTGCGGCCATGAATGCCGCGCCGCCTTCGCCGTCCACGATCGCGCCGATGCTGGCGCGCATCAGGCAGGTACCGGCTGCCAGCGCCGCGAGGAAGCTGTACTTGATCCACTGCGCAGCGGCGATGTCCGGGGCGAACTCGTGGTCCACGCCGGCCATGCCGAAAGCCGCATCCAGCCGCGCCAGCACGCCGGAGTCGGTATTGCCCTCGCGCAGGCCATAGGTGACCGATGCCGGGCGACCCAGGTGCAGGATCTCGCCCCCTGCCCCGAGCTGGGCACTGATGAAGCACAGCCCGCCGAGCACGCGCGCCCGGCCGAACCGCGCATCGAGCGTCTCGTAATGCAGCAGGCCGTTGAGGATTGGCAGTACCGCGGTTGTGCGCCCGACGGCCGGGGCGACCGCGTCGATCGCCGGCTCCAGGTCGTAGGCCTTGCAGGCCAGCAGGACCAGGTCGAACGGCCGCGCCGCCACGCGCGCCGGCAACTCCGCCGCAGTCACCGTCTCCACCGGCAACCGGGCGTCGCCCAGCGGACTGATGATGCGCAAACCATCGGCGCGTAACGCGGCCGCCCGCGCCGGGCGGACCAGGAAGGACACGTCCGCACCGGCCTGGGCCAGCCGGCCACCGAAGTAGCCACCAGTCCCGCCGGCGCCGAGGATCAGCAGGCGCATGACGGTGCCGTCCGCACGCGGGCCATCGGCGATGCGGCGCGCAGTGGCGCGGTCGTGCTCAACGCTTCACCAGCTCGACCCGGCGGTTGGCCGCCTTGCCTGCCTCGGTGCCGTTGTCGGCCACAGGCTGGCTGTCGCCGAAACCGGCCGCGCCCAACCGGGAGGCGTCGATGCCGCGTGCCACCAGCGCGTCGACCACGGCGCTGGCCCGGCCTTCGGACAGCGTCCGGTTGCGTGCCGCGTCGCCGGTGTTGTCGGTGTGGCCGTTGATCGCCAGGCGCAGTGCCGGATCCTGCTCGAGCAGCTTCACCACCTGGTCGATCTGTGGCATCGAGTCCGGCAGGATGTCGGTCTTGTCGGTGGCGAAGTTGACCTGCAGCGCGACCTTGCCCGAAGCGTCGATCTGCGACTTCAGTTCGCTGGCCGGCAGCAGGGTGGCGGTCTGCTCGAAGCCCTTCTCCTGGCCCACCAGGTACCAGCCCTGCGCGGTGTTGGTGACCAGGTGGACCCAGATGTTGCCCCCGTTGCGCCGGACCACCCAGGTGTGCGCCGGCTCGCTCCAGATGTCGCCGATGGCGCCGTTGAAGCCCTGGGTGGTCTCATCGCCCCAGCTGTCGATCGCCTCCTGCGGGATGCGCCCTTCGGACAGCTTCACCCCGCCCATCTGCTTCACCAGGGCGTCGAAGTTGCGGATGACCTCGTACTCGGACATGGACTTGCCCTCGTCCGGACGCAGCTCGTTGCCATGGAAGCGGCCTTCCACCCACACCGCCTGCCCGTCCACCCAGAACGGGAAGCGGGCGAAGTCCTTCGCTATCACGCTGCGGCTGTCGGCGTGGTAGCCCTGCGGCATCTGGATGTAGGGGAACTGGCCCAGCGCGACCTCGGACACCGGCACGCGGCTGATGTCGAAGGTGGCAGGCGCCGTCGCCTCGGGCGCACTTCCGGGTGCGTCGGACGACGCGGCATCGGCAGCAGGCGCAGAAGTGTCCTGCGTTGCATCCCCCGGGGACTGTCCGCCGCACGCGGCCAGGCCTGCGGCCAGCAGTACGGCCAGGGGAAGGATGCGGAACTGGGTCATGCTCGAACTCCTGGATGGGGAAGGTCGTGGATGGGGAAGGTCGTGGATGCGGCGCAGGCGCGCATGGGTCGGTCCATGTTGCGGCCATCGGCGCGCGATGGGCAACGCATGCGGCGCCGTGGATTCAGCGTCCGGCGGCTTCCGGCGGCGGGTCGAACAGCCCTTGCGGTTGCGGTCCGTACTGCACCCGCCGCACTTCCCACCGCTGTTCGGGCCCGAGCCCGCCGCGGCCTTCGTAGGCCAGCACCAGGCCCGTTTCCACGTCCAGCCACATGCTGCCCTGGCCGGTCATGCCCGGGCCGGTGGCGTTGGGCAGGCGGTAACGCCAGCGCACCGCGTTGCGGCCTGCACGGATGCCGGCCTCCAGCCGCTGGCAGTCGGCGAACATGCCCTGTCCCTGGCATGGCGCGGCCGGATCGAACCACAACGGCCAGCGCATGCGCGGGACCGGCATCGCCCCGCCGTTGGCCGCCGTCACCCAGCCGACCGGGCTGCCGGCGGGCAGCAGCAGCGCGTAGTCGCCACCGGCACTGTCGCGGAAATGCATGCGCAGCGCGCCGTCGCCGAAGAACAGGCGGACCGGTTCCATCGTGCCGCGTGGACGGGTGCGGGTGAACGCCCCGAGCTGGTTGGTCACCACTTCGGCGCTGCCGGCCAGCGGCTCGGCGGCGCGGCCATCGGGCCACCCGGTGACCAGCAGCAGCAATGCGAGCAGGGACCTCACCGGTCGAGCCGGTCGCGGTGGCGCACCGGCACCTGCATGCGCACGATGGCGTAGGACTCGATCGGCAGGCGGCCGGTGATCCGGCTCAGCGGCGAATCCTCGAACATGCCGGCCTTCAGGTACTGCGAGCGCCCGCCGAGCACCCAGCCGACGAAGGGCACCACCAGTGGCGCGTTGTACTCGACCTTGACCTTGAGCAGGTTGGCGTCCTGCACGTTCACGCCGCTGCGGCCGACGGCCGCACTCCGGAAGGCCAGCGTGTCGTTGGGCAACGCGTACTGGCCGTCGTACTGGCGCTCGCGGAACTCGTCCCATGCCGCGCGCGTGGGATTGATCACGGTCACCTTGCCGTGCAGGGCCAGGTCGGCGCGCGCCTTCCAGAAGGCGGCCTGCACCTCGGTGGCGCCGGTCTTGTGGGCATACAGCGGCATCATGCCCTTGGCGAAGGCCTCGTTCATCTGGCCCCGGTCCAGCCCGCTGACGGCGCCGGCGCGGGCGGCCATCAGCGCCGCGTAGTCGAGCGTGGCCTTCATCCGGTACAGCAGCACCGCCTGGATCACCATCAGGATCAGGAAGAAGACCACCGGCGCCACGACCAGCAGCTCGACCATCGACTGCCCGCGGATGCGGCGCCTGGCCGGCCGGAGCCCGCGCCGGCTCATGCTGGTGCCCCGTCGCCGGCGCCTGCTTCCCAGCGCCAGTATTCGCCCTGCCGCGGCTGCAGCCGTTGCAGCGCTCCGCCGTGGAACTCCACGGTCACCGCGGCGGCGCGACACGCCGCCGCGCGCCAGGGCCGCAGCTGCTCGCGCCATCCCAGCACCGCGCCCTCCCGGTCCAGGAACACCAGGTCCAGCGGATAGCCCATGCCCAGCGTGTGCACGCTGGCGCATGGCCGGATCAGCAGCGCCTCCGAGCCGTCGGCCGCCAGCGGCGCGCGCCCCAGCAGGCCGCGCAGGCGCGACCACCAGCGGTCGGCCATCCACGCCCGCGGCACGCCCGGGCCATCGCTGCGCTCGATCCGTCCATGCCTCACAGGATCCCCTCCTCGAGCATCTTGAGGTAGATGAAGTAGCCGATGAACAGGAAGATCAGCGGGAAGAAGAACATCACCAGCGGCAGCATCATCTTCACCGGCGCCTCCAGCGCCAGCTTCTCCGCGCGCAGGAACCGTTCCTCGCGGCGCTGGCTGGCCTGCGCGCGCAGGGTGTCGCTGAGGTTGGCGCCGACCTTGTCGGCCTGGATCAGGGCGCTGGTGAAGTTGGTGATCTGGCTGATGTCCATGCGCTCGGACATGCGCTTGAGCGCCTCGGCGCGCGGCAGGCCGGCGCGCACGTCGCGCAGCATGCGCGAGAACTCCTGCGACAGCGCCCCGGGCGGGCCCTTGGCCACCGCCTGCTCGATGCCACCGGTCACGTTGAGGCCCGCCTCCACCGACATGGTGATGAAGTCCAGGTACACCGGCAGGTCGCGCACCACGGCCTTGTGGCGCAGCTTGCGCCGCTCGCCCAGCCACAGGCCCGGGTACAGCCAGCCCAGCACCCCGCCGAACAGCAGGCAGGCGAAGGCCGGGCCCACGCCGAGCTTGCCCAGCATCAGCGTGCACAGCAGGAAGAACGCGGTGACCACGATCGCGCTGGCCGCGCGCAGGCCGTAGAACTCCTCCGGCGTCAGCGTGTAGTCCTGGCCGGCGGCCTGGAGCTGGCGATGGGTATGCTCCAGCTGGGTGACCGACATGCGCGGGGCGATGCGCCGGGTCAGCACGGTGACCAGCGGCCACATCATCTGCATCAGCCGTGGCAGCGGGTCGTAATAGGTGCGGTCCTCCAGCTCGACCTCGCGGATGGCACCGCGGGTACCCAGCATCACCAGCACCACGGCGCCGGCGGCCAGCAGCGCGACCAGCAGCAGCATCCAGCTCATACGTCGATCGTCATGATTTTCTTGCACATGCGGTATCCGAGGTACTCCATGACCACGCAGATGCCGATCACCAGCCAGCCGTGCCAGCTGTGGAACATCGGCGCCATGGTCTCGGCGTACATCAGCGAGAGGTAACCGATCAGGAACACCGGCAGCAGCGCCATCACGATGCCCTGCAGCTTGCCCTGCGCGGTCAGGGCCTTGACCTTCTTCTCCATGATCAGGCGCCGGCGCAGCGTGTCGGCGAGCGTTGCCAGGGTTTCGGCCAGGTTGCCGCCGACCTCGCGCGAGATGTTGACCGCCGAGACGAACAACTCGGCGTCGACGATCGGCACGCGCCTGGCGAAGCCCTCCAGCGCCTCGTCCGCGCGCACGCCCATGTGCTGCTGGCGCAGCACCAGCGCCAGCTCCTGCGCCAGCGGCGGCTGGCCGTCCTGGACCAGCACCTCCATCGCGGGGGCGAAGCCCACGCCGGCGCGCAGGCTGGAGGAGAGCATCTGCAGCGCGTCGGGCAGCTGCTCCTGGATCCGCTCCAGGCGGCGGCGGCGCAGCATGAGGTAGATCTTGCGCGGCGCGATGGCCACCACCACCGCGGCGAAGATCGCGAACAGCAGCGCGCCGGTGAGCATCCACACCAGCAGCGGCACCACCACCAGCGCCAGCACGTTGGCCATATACAGCTGGCCGGGATCCATGAACATGAACATGTCGGCGAGGTTCAGCCGCGCCTGGTCCAGGAAGTTGTCGCGGTAGCGGGCCATGAAGCGCTCGCTGGCGCGCGCGGCGATCAGCACCGCCAGGGCGGTGCCGGCGAATACCAGCAGCGCGATCAGCCACACGCCCATCAGTCCAGGCTCCCCCGGTTGCGGAAGATGCCCAGGTCCACCGCCACCCCGCGCTCGGCCAGGCCCTCGTAGAACTCCGGCACCGCGCCGGTGGCGATGAAGCGGCCAGCCACCTTGCCGTCGGGCCCGTGGTAGGTGGTGGGCTTGAACAGGAAGATGTCCTGCATCTGGATGGTGCCGCTCTCGATGCCGGTGATCTCGGTGATGTGGCTGACCTTGCGCGAGCCGCAGGGATAGCGCCGCTGGTGCACGATCAGGTTCACCGCCGAGGCGATCTGCTCGCGCACCACCGTCATCGGCAGGTCCATGCCGGCCATCATCACCATCACCTCCAGGCGCGAGAGCGTCTCGCGCGGGTTGTTGGCGTGGGCGGTGGTCAGCGAGCCCTCGTGGCCGGTGTTCATCGCCTGCAGCATGTCCAGCGATTCGCCGCCGCGGCACTCGCCGACCACGATCCGGTCCGGGCGCATGCGCAGCGCGTTCTTGACCAGGTCGCGGATGGTGATCTGGCCCTTGCCCTCCATGTTGGCCGGGCGCGCCTCCAGCGCGACCAGGTTGGGCTGCACCAGCTTCAGCTCGGCGGCATCCTCGATGGTCACCACGCGGTCCCCGTCGGGGATGAAGTTGGACAGGATGTTGAGCAGGGTGGTCTTGCCCGAGCCGGTGCCGCCGGAAACCACGATATTGCGCCGCTCGCGCACCGCGATGGTCAGGAACTCCAGCATGTTCTCGTCCAGCGAGCCGTACTTCAGCAGGTCCTCGCCCATCAGCCGGCGCTTGGCGAACTTGCGGATGCTGATGCTGGGGCCGCGCAGGGCGACCGGCGGGATCACCGCGTTGACGCGCGAACCGTCCTTGAGCCGCGCGTCCACCAGCGGCGAGCTCTCGTCGATGCGTCGCCCCAGCGGGGTGACGATGCGCTCGATCGCCGCCAGGCAGGCGCGTTCGCTGGAAAACACAACGTCCGACTTCTGGATGCGGCCGGCACGCTCGATGAAGATCTCGTCGTGCGCGTTGACCATGATCTCGGTGACGCCGTTGTCGGAGATCAGGTCTTCCAGCGGGCCCAGGCCGATGGCCTCGTCCAGCACCTGCTTGGCCAGCATCCTCGGGTTGATGTCACGGGGCAGGTCCTGGAACTCGCGCTTGAGGATGTCGTCGATCAGGTTGATGGTGGTGTCGCGCAGGGCCTGGTCGTCCATGCTGCGCACGTCCATGCGCCGCAGGTCCATCTGCCGCACCAGTGCCATGTGCAGGCGCGAGCGCCATGCGGTGATGTCCGAGGGGCCCGGGCCGGCCACGGCGATCTCGGTGGAGGTCGCGGCCGCGGCCACCGGTGCCAGCGCCGGCGCCGCCGGTGGCGGGCCGTGGTCATTGGCCGCCGGCGGCACGCGCACGCCGGCCTCGTCGCCGGCGATCCTCAGGGTGTAGTTGCCGATGCGCAGCTCGTCGCGACCGCTGATCGGCCCCTGCTTGGCCAGCACCGCCTTGCCGTTGAGCACGATCGGCTCCTTCCCGCCCAGCGGCAGGATGAACACGCCCTGCTCCTCGCGGACCAGGGTCGCGTGCTTGCTGGCGATGTTCCAGCCCTGCAGCATCACCAGGTTGGCGTCGCCGCGGCCGATGCCGCACTCGCGGTGCATGCACTTGACCTGGCGGGTGTCGCGCCCGGGCGCGTCGATCAGCACGGTGAACATGGGGTCGGTTACCTGATCAGGGTTTCCTGGCGCGGGCTGATCTCCGACTGCATCGATTCGCGGATGCGGTCGGAGCGGTGCAGCTCTTCCAGGTTGTGGGGCGAATCCGGGGTGACGATGTGCGGGGTGACGAAGATCACCAGCTCGGTCTTGTTGCCGCGGAACCCGTCGGAGCGGAACAGCTTGCCGAGGATCGGGATGTCGCCGAGGATCGGCAGCTTGTCCACCGAACGCGACGCCTCGCGGTCGAGCAGGCCGGAGATGACGATGGTCTCGCCGGCCAGCACGTTGATCTCGGTCTCGGCGCGGCGGGTGAGGAAGCCCGGCACGCCCTGCACCGACACCGACGGGTCGATCCGGCTGACCTCGGCCATGATCGAGGTGGCCACTTCGCGCGCGGAGTTCACCGTCGGCGCGATGTTCAGCCGGATGCCGTACTCCTTGTATTCGATCTGGGTCTGCCCCAGCACCGACGGGATCACGATCGGCACCTCGCCGCCGACCAGGAAGGTCGCGTTGCTGCCACTCTTGGCGCTCAGCTTGGGCTCGGCCAGCACCCAGGCCTTGCCGCGGCTCATCAGCAGGTTGATCTGCGAGCCAATGGTGGTGGCGATGCCGAAGTAGCCCTGCGAGCCGGGCAGGCGGGTCGGCAGGTTCTGGCGGATCTCGTCGAAGGTGCGGTTGTTGTCCGGCAGCACGCGGAAGTAGTCGTTGCTGGTGGCGTCCCGGATCAGCCCGCCCAGCGGGCCGCTGATGGTCGAATCCCAGCGGATGCCCAGGTCCTCCACCGCGTCCTTGTTGAACTCCATGATGGTCACGTCCATGCGCACCATCGGACGCATGCCCACCGGGTCGGAGCCGGCGAAGTTCAGCACCTGCGGGTAGAGCTTCTGCAGGGCGGCGATGCGCGCGCTGGTGGCCGCGTCCAGCTCGCCGCCGGAGATCACCACGTTGGCGCCGATCGCGCGCACGCTGACGTCCGGATGGTTGCCGAGCAGCTCGCGCACGGTCGCCGCGACCCCGTCGGAGCGGTTGCCGGTGACGTTGACCGCGATCGTGCGCTGGCTGCCGTCGCCCAGCCACAGATGCACGTTGGTCTCGCCAGGCTGGGTGCCGATGAACACCAGTTCGTTGCGACCGACCGTGTGCACGCTGAGGATCTCGCCGTTGCCGACGGCGACCCGGCGCAGCGCGGCGGGCACCCGCCGGACGGCCGCTTCGCCGGCATGCAGGGTCAGCTGCCCACCGAGGATCGCCGCGCTCGAGCGCTGTCCGTCGCCGGCCAGGGCGCGGCCTTCCGTCCCGCCGTCGAGTTCGCGCACCGGCGCCATGGCTGGCGCCTGCGCTGCAGCCGCCGGGTCGGCCGGCGCGGCCAGCGGCTCCTCCGCCGCGGCCGGAGCCGCCGTGGCGGCGCCCGCCAGCACCGCCGATCCGGGCACCACCAGCGTCAACGCCAGCGCGAGCGCCCAGGTTGCGCGATGGCCACGGCCGCCGCGCGCATTTCCATGCCTCATCCTCAACCCCTTCCGCCAATGATGAACTCGACCCCGCGCTCGCCGCCGGACCTGCCGGATGTCCCGCCGGCCCCGCTGCCCACGCCGAGCGAACGCAGCAGCTCGCGCTCACTCAACCCGTCGGCGGGGCCCGGGGAGGTGTCCTGCAGTTCGCGCAGCAGCACCCGCAGCGAGCCCACTTCCGAAGCCACGGCCAGGCTCTTGGCCTGCTGGTGGTCCAGTTCCAGGGTCACGCTGGAGAAGCCCTGGGTGTCTTCCACCGGGCGCCCGTCGGGCGACACGCGCTCACCGATGCGGGTGCCGGTGGCCAGCACGCGCACCTGCTGCATCAGCGGCAGCGCCAGCGCGCCGGCCGCGGCCGACGCGGCACTGCCGGCCTCGTCCTTTTCCTTCAGGAACAGGATGTCGATGAGGTCGCCCGGGGCGACCATCCCGGAGATCGAGTTGTTCTCGTCGACGCTGAGCGTGTAGGCGACCTTGCCCTTGGGGATCAGCCGCGAGAACTGGTCGTACAGCGGCACCAGCGCGCTGGCGCTCAGCGGCGCCCCGCCACGGATCGGCGAGCGCAGCATGCGGCCCTCGTACTGGCCGTGGTTCTCCGGCGTGACCACGTCCGCCGGGGCGAATTCGGCCGGCACCGTGCGCAAGGCCAGGTCGCCAGGCTGCAGGATCGCGCCCTGTGGCATGTCCGCCAGCGGTACCGCCACCTCGACCATCGGCCGGTTGTCCTGGGTGCGCTCGGCGACCGTGTCCTGCACATAGTTGACCGCGATGAAGGCGGCCAGCAGGGCCATGCCCAGGGCAATGGCGATGTACAGGAAGTTCTTGCTGATCTTGGGCTTTTGCATGGGAGGACCGGATAGGGGCAGGCGTCAGCTGAGGATGACGTCCGAGGCCGACAGGGCGGATACGAACGCGGCGTAGGCCTCGCGCAGCGCATCGACGATCTCGGTGATCACGTCGGGGCGGGCGATCAGGATGATCACCACGGCGATCACCACCACGGTGTACTCGATGGTCGATTGCCCGCGTTGGCCCGCGGGGCCGCCCGGGGCCGCCCTCACTCGACCACCGCCACGATCCGGGTGCCGTCGGCGTCGCGCATGGCGGTGACCGTGATCCGGTCGTCGGCGCGGGTGTAGCGGACGTGGCAGACCGCGCTCATCGCCAGGCAGGCGTCCGAGTCCGGCTCCTTGCGGTAGCCCTGGCCGGCGAGGCGGCGGGTGTAGAACTGGGCGTTCTGGTAGGGGCTGAAGCGGTTGGCCATGCTCAGCGTGCGCACGCGGCGCTCGGTATCCATGTGCACGATGTCCTCGGCGACGACGGTGCGCGGCAGGCGCTCGAAGCCCTTGCCCACCGCATCCGGTGGCAGGTCACGGTCGGGCAGCTGCAGCACGCCGATCTGGCCGGCGGTGGTGCGGCCCCGTGGCGTCAGTTCGACGGTCACGTAGTGGCGCGCGTCGGGGAGGTGCCCGAGCACGCTGTGCCGCGGGCTCAACGGCGTGTCCACCAGCTTGCCCTGCCAGCGCTTGCGGTAGAACGCCTTGACCTCCTCCACCGGGAGGTCGACGGTGAAGCGGCTGGCACGCATGGACATGCCGTTGTAGATCATGTGCGAGGAGACGGTCTCGCCGGTGGCGCCCTCCGGCACCGGCACGTCCGGCCAGTCCACCGCCTGGCCTGGGCCGGCCAGCGCCACGCCCGCCAGCAACCCCAGTGCCCTCACCCCTGACGTCAGGCGCATCCTCAGCGGCTCCTCACGGGGTAGTCCTGGAGCTTGTCCGCCGGCACCACGTCCGGCTGCAGGTCGAAGTCCAGGTCGCCCAGTGCGCCGACGATCGGCAGGATCGGCTCGAGCACCTTCAGCGAGTCGAATGCGGTGTCGATGCCGTCGAGCCGGCTGATCGGCGCCAGCGGGCGCACCGTGGCGACCACGCTGCGCGCGCCGCTGCGTGGGCCGGAGGCGTTCCAAGGATCCACCAGCAGCGAATGCCGGCGCGTCTGCACCACGTCCAGCCGGTCGAACGGGTCCAGGTAGCTGGGCCGGCTGCCGTCGCGGTTCTGCAGGTTGCGGTATTCCAGCCTGACCTCCGAGGTGACGTAGCCGCGGCGGTTCAGGGGGAACAGGCCCTGCGGCACCAGCCCGACGACATCGTCCAGGAAGCCGGGCGACTCGCCCTGGCGTGGGTTTTCCACGCGCAGGTTGTCGCGTTCGAGCAGCTTGCGGCCGGAGAACGTGTTGAGCATCGGGTCCGCGAACTCGCCGTTGGCGGGGGGATTGGCATTGGTGCGGATCGGCGCGTCGGCATCGGCGAACGCCTGCTCCAGGGCGACCCGCTGCAGTTGCGCGCGCTGCGGAAGCGCATGGCCCTGGCTGACGGTGGCGGCCCATGCCGCATTGCGCGCGGCCTGCTGCGCCATCTGGTTGGCGTGGCCGAACTTGGCCACCACCGGCACCAGCAGGAACAGCGGCACCAGCACCGCGGCGCACACGGCCAGTTCGGTCAGCGCCTGGCCGCGCGCATGGCGGCCACTGCGGTATGGCGGCCGCATCAGGAGGCTTCTCCCGTGCGCCCGCCCGGCCGGCCTGCGCCCACCGAGAACGTGCGGAGCTTGACCACGCAGCCGTTGCCGTCCAGCGGCGTGGCCTGCAGCGGGATGGCGGTGAAGTACCCGCCGATGGCGATGCCATCGCAGCCCAGGGCACTCACCGGGCCATCGTCGAAGCCCCACTTGCGCCCGCCCGACCACACGCAGACCTCCTCGGGCGGCCCCAGATCGGCTGACTTCCGCCAGCGCGTGCACGACTGTCCGCCGATGCTGCCCTCGCCCAGCGCGGTCCAGCCGTCGGGCAGGTGCCGCTCGGCGGCATCCAGTGGTGCGAACTCGATTCCCTCGTAGCCGGCCAGCGTCTCGTCCGCGTCCTCCACCAGGCGGAACCGGCAGGACCCGGCCACGCCGGGATCGTTGTCGTCGAAGCCCAGCGTCCAGGCCTTCTGCCGCACCACCTGCTGCTGGCCGTCGATGCGGATCTCGACCGTGCCGGTGTCCAGCCGGGCGGCTTCCTCGGCCGACAGTGGTGTGACGGCCATGCCCGCCTCTTCGCAGGTCCGGAGACGCACCTGGTAGTCCTCGCGGGACACGTGCCGGCCGGCGAGCAGGTTTTCCCAGTCCAGCTGGACGTGGAGGGCTGGCAGGGAGCGCGCGCCCGCCGCCGCGGCCTCCTGCGGCTCGGCGCCGGATGGCTGGCAGGCCGCGCACAGCGACGCGGCCAGCAGCGGCAGGAAGGGCATCTTCGGCGAACGGAACATGGGTCTGGACATCATCGAACCTGCAGGAGTCTGCGATCGGCATCCGGCGTATCCACCAGCCGGGCCTGCCAGTAGGGGCTGAACGTGCTGCCCATCTCGAACTTGCGGTCGCCACGTCCCCAGACCTGGTGCCGCATGGCGGCCAGGTCGTACGGGCGGTTGAAGTAGACCTGGGCGCTGGCCAGCGCCTGCAGCTTCCCGCTGATCGCCTCGTCGCGCAGCGCCATGCGGCCGGCACCCACGCCGATGGCAGAGCTGGTGCGCGCATTGGCCACGTCGGTGGCCACTTCCACGGTGTAGATCGGACCGGCGTCCGGGCCTTCCGGGGTCTTCGAGTAGCGGGCGCGGACGTCGTGGTAGTCGTGGGTGAGGCCATGCCGGTACTGGCCGAAGTAGGCCTTGCTGCGGTTGAAGCCCATTTCCTGGCCGGCGGGGTTGCCCTCGATGAACCTGCCGGAGATGGAGCGTGAGCCCACGCCGTTGTACGCGGCGTAGCGGCGGTTGTCGTAGGGCGAGCGCCAGCCGCGGCCATTGTTCATGCCGCGGAAGAAGCTCGGCCGGTTGGCACCGCCGCGATAGGCCTGGGTGCCGCCCCAGCCGAGCGGAAAGGTCACGTCGGAGGCCAGTGGGATAGGCAGGCGGAACTCGAAGGTGTCCACCGCCGACCAGCGGTTGTACTCCACCAGATCGGTGCCGCCGTTGCTGGTCAGCACGCCGAAACTGCCGCTGCGCCGCGCGGTGGTGAAGCCGTCGCGCGAGGCCATCACCACGTTGCGGTAGCGCTCGCCGCCTTCGTTGGTGCGGGTCAGTCCATTGCCGCCGCGGCCGGGACGGTAGAGCTCCATCTGCTCCCCGCCCTGGCGGATGTCGTTGGCCAGCACGCCCGCGCCTTCGGGCGTGATGGACGCACCGGGCGAGTTGTCGGACACCACCCGGCTGACCATGCGTTCGGTACCGGCCAGCGCCGCCGGGGTGCTCAGGGCCGCACGCGCTGCGGTGGCATAGCCCTGGTTGAGGACCTGGTCGTAGATGCGGATGAAGTTCTCCAGGCCCGGGATCGCCACGTTGCGCCGGAAGGTCTTGAGCGCGCGGTTGATCACCACCATCGCCCGGTCGATGGCGATCAGGGCCTGGCCCAGCCCGGGCACCCAGGACAGGACCTTGGACACGACCCCCATGAAATCCCCGAAGTGGTCCGAGGTGGAATGCACCATCGTCACCCAGGAGTTGAGGCTCACCATCTGGGCGATCGCCACTTCGTTGGCCACGCGCCCCCGGTTGAGGTAGGCGGCAAGGTTGCGGGCGCGGGCCTGCTCCACCGCCACGCTGTAGGCCGCCGCGTCGGCCGCATTGGTCAGCTCCACCTTCTTGGCCACCACCTGGCCGGTGTTGAAGGTGACCAGCAGGCCCACGCACAGCACGATGAGGAACACCAGGACCAGCGGCAGGGCCTGGCCTTCATGGCGGATCCGGAACGCGGGCGGGGACGTGGGCATGGGCTCTCCTGCGGCATGCCGCGGCCTGGCCCGGTCCAACGGACCGGGCACGCAGGCCCAGGGGCGTTGCCGGCGACGGCGCGTTACTTGGCGTCGTTGGCCTGGTGGTAGTTGGCCATGCCGTGCTTGGACGGATCATTGGCCCGGCCGGCGGCAGCGTTGGCCGAATCGGCGGCGTTGGAGATGGCCTGGGTGGCGTTGTTGCCGCTCAGCTCCTTGGCCAGGCCGGCGGCCTGGTTGCGCACGGTCTTGCCGAACATCGAGAACACGCCGATGGCGGCGATCGCGATCAGGG